>Ga0154706_153_pt1 | contig 25971 bp, 17 predicted proteins | sample Rifle2008BG13ft_FD_105566 | JGI IMG/M metagenome (GOLD analysis project Ga0154706, IMG submission 105566) | Euryarchaeota archaeon RBG_13_57_23
TGGGCCGATTCCAGGGCCTTCGGCTCGTCGAACAGGCTCCAGAGTTGCGAGGGTTCCGCGAACGGCCTTCTGCGCACGATGGAACCCGCCCGTTTCTTTCCTATCCCAGGTATGGCATGGAGCATCGACAGAGTCGCAGAGTTCGCGTTGGTGGGATGGATCACGCCGGAGACACTCCTATACCCATGTTCGACCACCGCCACATCCACTTTCTTGCCGATCTCAACATGGTATGGGATGGCCACCAACAGCGGGTAGCTCCCGACTTGCCTCCCGAAGGTCCTGCCGCCCTCCCTCAACTCTGCATACACGCCGGTGAGGACGGTCCTGTCTGGGACCAGCTTCTCGAGCATCTTCGAGTCGATCTCGTTCCTCACCGCGTTTCTGAACCTGACGAAGTCTCCCTTCGAACGAATCCCCGGGAACTCCGCTCTGGAAGGTATCACTTGCCTAATGTTGATCCTCCGAAGCAAGAGTCCCTCTGCCAGGACCTCGCGAAGGAACTCGAGATTCAAGCGATATGTCTCTTTGGACTCCCCGTCGAGCCCGCAGACGAAGTTGATGCCAGGAAGGACGAGCGGCAGTCCAGTCGGTCCTTTCTTCGACCCGACCTCGTTGACCAGACGGATCGCCTTCAGTGTCTGCTCCGGAGTCGCGTTGAGGTTGTTCGCCTTCGCCACGGCGGGGTCGGCGCTCTCCAGTCCGAAGGCCAGGACGTTCCCGCTGGTACAGTTCTCGGCGATCGCTATGGTGATGGCCCTGGACTCAAGGGGATGCTCGGCGATCACAGCAGGGTTTGCATTGTCCAGATGGAACACGTCGGGTCTCACCCTCTGCTTAATCGCTCGCAGGAGCTTGGTCACAGCGTCCGGGTTCGGCCTCGGGGTCTCGCTCATGCCAATCTCTGAGGACAGGTAGCAGTAGACACAGGACTGGGCTCCAAGCCTGAAGTTTCTCACCCCAGCCCCCGCGAGCGTCTCAACCTCCGAGAGCACTTCTTGTGGCTGCCTCGAGAACACATCACCGAGAAGCGGTTCGACGCAGAACCTGCAGCCGCCGGTGATATATCTGACGCATCCGCGGTACATCTGAACCTCGGCTATGAGTGGGCCTCCATGGTCCGGGTGCTTTGTGCACGCAACAGCGCCTTTGATCAGCCAGTCATTCCACTCCTTGGAGGTCCTTCTCCGATCCTCGCCAGAGCCGGTCGAGGCGATATCGAATAGAAGAGCGTCGAGATCCTGGAAGCATATCCGGTCGAAGGAATCGCGCAGCGATGATGGCACCATCGGTTCCCGAACACCGAGGCTGGCGATGACTGGGCCTCTGCACGAGGCAGCTATCCTGTTCAGTTCGTTGTCACTCGCCGGCATGCCTCGAAGATATTTGCCGGGCACTGCCAGATTCCGAATGACCGCGACCAGGTCGTACTTCGTGGGATTGACCGTCCCAGCCCGCCACTGATCGACGGTCGCGTAGTCCGTCTCCGCTCCTGCAGCGATGAGCGCCCCGTGCGCTAGCCTCGCATATGGTGATATGAACGGCGGGACTCCCAGGCAGGCGGGCTCATCGGCGTATCCGTCGAGGACCAGCGCTCTCATGCGATGCGAGAATCGCGTTCCCCTTGATATTATGTGTGACCCCGCTGGCTACTTCTTCATCCTGATTGCTATCGTGGCGATCGGGCCCCCGGTGTGGGTGACATGCCCTGAGTTCTCTGCCACCATGTAGCCGTCCTCAGGCATCCGGACCTCCTCGAGCACTTCCCCGTAAAGATCCCTGACCTTCGCCAGAGTCTGGCCTGCCTTCACCTTCTGCCCAAGATCGACCACATACTGGATGAGGCCGCCCTTCTCTGACCACACGTCCTCCCTGCGGTAGCCGCTCTCGCGTATTACGACGCTCGACTTCACCGATGTAACGGTCCCATCCACCACTCCGATGTAGTTGAGTACGTTCCTTACCGCCAGGTAGCCAGCATCGACGCTGTCCCAGTCGATGTCCTTCGACCCACCGAGCTCGATCGTCAGCGAGGGTATGCCCTCCTTCGACGCCACTCCTCCCAAGCTCGCTCCCAGGTTCTGCTGTTCATAATCCTCTGACGACAGTTCGTCAAGGACGGTTATCCTGGTCGCCTTTGCCAGCTCGTCGTTCCTCTTCTTGAGGTCGCCTGTCACGGGGTCAAGCAGCACGAACGGGATGCCCTTACCGATCGTGTGCAGGTCTATGATGATGTCATGCTTCCGAGCGATCTCCCAGACCTTCGCGGTTATCCTCTCGGCAATGTAGCCGCTGGCTTTGCCCGGGTACAGCCTGTTTAGGTCCACCCCAGCCTCCGGGATGCTCCTGATGTTGTAGTTCAGCCCCTCGGGGTTCATCGCGGGCATGATTGTTATTGTCCCGCGTATGTCCTTCCCTTTCAGGTAATCGATCAACCGCCAGACGGATGCGACGCCAGTCAGCTCATCGCCGTGGATGCCCACGCCTATGAACACTGACGGGCCGGCCGACCCCTTGTACTGCAGAATATGCAGATCGTATGGGCTTCCGTCCGCGCGCTCTCCGAGCCTGATCTTCCTCCTAGACACCTTCACCGACATGCTACGACCTGCTCCGTAATCGACATCTCTCTCTTCTAATGTTCTAAGCGGTCCTATTTGCCCGCGCCAATCGACCGATACCGTCGCCGGGAGGGTCCCCTATGAACGGCATCCAGACATGTCTTCAGGCACTCAGGCGGGCTGGACGATGATGGTCTGTAAGAAGGCAATCTATTAATTGCCGCAATCAATCCTGTCCGTTGTCGTTCGAGCGATATGGGAAGGCCCAAATTGTTCGAAACGGCAAATCGCATCAACGACTTTCGAAAAGAGTCGAAAAACATGGGGTAGATTCGAATGGCAAAGAAGTCTAAATCCGCCAAGAAGAAGGTTGTGAAGAAGACCCCTGCCCGGAAGGCCCCACCCAAGAAGGTGCAGGCCATGGGGAAGGAGTCCGTCGAGGCGATGCTGAAGAAGGCCTACGAGCCCGCTAGGCTCGCAATGATCTATCACCCGTTCTACGAGGGGAAGATCGAGGTGGTCCCGAAGTGCGCCGTATGGGACTTCAGCGCGTTCGCGATCTGGTATACTCCCGGCGTTGCGGAGCCGTGCAAGGCGATCAACAAGGACAAGGATCTGTCCTACGTGCACACCAACAGATGGAACACCGTCGGCGTCATCTCTGACGGCACGAGGGTGCTAGGGCTTGGGGACATCGGCCCCGAGGCGGGTATGCCTGTCATGGAGGGCAAGTCTCTCCTGTTCAAGTATCTGGGGGGCGTGGACGCGTTCCCGCTCTGCCTTGGCACGAAGGACCCGGACAAGATCATCGAGACAGTCAAGATACTGCAACCATCACTGGGCGGGGTCAACCTCGAGGACATATCCCAACCCAAGTGTTTCTACATTCTCGAGCGCCTGAGGAACGAGTGCGAGATACCTGTCTGGCACGATGACCAGCAGGGTACTGGCACGATCGTTGCCGCGGGCGCGGTCAACGCCGCGAAGGTCGTTGGCAAGAAGCCCTCGGAGATGAAGGCCGCATTCATAGGCGCGGGCGCGGCGAACATCGCAATCTCGAGGATCATGCACCTGGCCGGCTACAAGTGGGAGAACATGGTCATGTGCGACTCCAAGGGCACTCTGAACATGAACAGGTGCGACGAGCTCAAGAACGACTACAAGGAGAAGCTCTTTATGTGCGAGCACTCCAACAAGGAGTGCGTCATGGGCGGACCGGCGGACGCGATGAAGGGCGCAGACATACTGGTCGCAGCCTCGAAGCCAGGTCCGGGCACGGTCAAGCCCGAGTGGATCAAGGGCATGGCGGATGACTCAATAGTGTTCGCGACGGCCAACCCGATACCCGAGATATGGCCCTGGGAGGCTCTCGAGGCGGGAGCGAAGATAGTCGCCACGGGCAGGTCGGACTTCCCGAACCAGGTCAACAACTCGCTCGGATTCCCTGGCATCTTCAGGGGGACACTCGATGCGAAGGCCAAGACTATCTCGGACACGATGTGCGTTGCCGCGGTCATGGCGATCGCCAAGACGGCTGAGGACAACGGCCTAAGCGAGACCTACATCGTCCCGACGATGGACGAGTGGGAGGTCTTCCCGAGAGAGGCAGCAGCGGTTGCCACGGCGGCCGTGAACGAGGGAATCGCACGCACGAAGCTGAGCTACAAGGAGTTCTACGAGAAAGCGGAGAAGATCATTAGGCGCGCGAGGAACCAGACCAAGATGCTGATGAAGACGAAGTTCATCAAGCCCCCACCGAAGGCGTGATGAGCCTAGCCTTCGCTCGTTGAAACCCTAGAAAACCCATTTATCGTTCTATATCGAGTTGTGCTATAGCAGCCCCATCTCTACGATCTCGACGCTCTGGACTCCGGGCACTTTCGAAATCGCATCCTCGATCTGCTCAGCGCCGCCCTTCTTGTCGTCTATTACAATCAGCACATGCAGTGCATTGAGGCCGAACGCCACAGGCCTTGTCTCCGAGGCCTTGAGTGCCGCCTCCTTGGGCAGGGCCTTCGCGATTTCGCGCTTCAACTTCTCGAGGTCGACATCCAGCCCCTCGGGTAGCACCCTGTACTGCATCCCGACTTCTCCCACGAAAAACACCTCAAGGTCCTACGAAGCCGCATGCAGAGCATTTGTACTTCACGCTCTGGTCCCTGCAGTTCATGCATCTCCCGATCTGCGCCTTGCCACAGCTTGGGCACATGAAAGTCGTCTCCGTCCTCCTGACGAGGCGGACTCCACATGAGGTGCAGATTTTTTCCTGTGAGCTGATCAAACGATTTCGACCTCGGGGCTGAGGTATAGACTATCTATATTTAACAGTTGAGCAGATGCGATGGGACTCGAGCTAGCATGCCAGATTGTCGCTGAATGAAGAAAGGAATGCCCGAGGGGGGAGCCTCGGGCGGAGGGGGGAGTATGGTTGATTTGAAGGGGTTGGGGCCGGACGAAGAGGGGTGAGACCGAGCAGACTCCGGGACCAACCGCGCCCACGCCGGCCCCGAGCACCTCGGACGAATCCTCACGGATCCGGCCCATCAGAGTCATCATCACTCTGAGCCTTTTTTGGCGATGGTAACTAGGTCGGGGGTGCCTATAAGAGCGTTTTGAAAACTGGCGTTTTTCGGCTATCCGACTCCGGAGATACATTTATATCCATTCAGAATGGCCTCGGAGATCGAGCCAGCAACTCCGTTCGCCGCAATAATATACTCTGAACGCGTTGCGTATTTCTTCGGAGGGAGCCGATGAAGGGGATAGTCGCGTATGACACATACTATGGCAATACCAAGACGGTCGCCGAAGCCATCGCCGAGCAGATAAGGGCCGACGGACACGAGGTCGAGGTTCGCAATGTGAGGGAGAAATATCCCACACCTCCACAAGGTGATTTCCTGTTCGTGGGCGGTCCGAACAGAATCGCGCACTTGTCACGGAAGACAAAGAAGTTCGTGAAGAAGTTGGACGTGGCCGCGTGGAAGGACAAGCCCGTGGTCGTGTTCGCGACGATAGGGAAGCTTCCGGATGAGTACGCCACCGAGAAGGAGAAAGCCGGTGTTCAGAAATGGGTGCTAGCGGCCGCGCCCGAGCTCAGGGACTTCGCCAGAGGGAGGGGTCTGAACGCGGTGGAAGAGGTTCTTCTCGTGCAGGTGAAGGATCTGAAGGGCCCACTTGTCGACGGCGGTCTCGAGCTGGCCAAGGAGTTCACGCACAGTTTCCTTGGGAAACTGAAGAAGTGACATGCTTACCCTGACAAGCCCTCGCTAGCGGAAGGTTCAAATTGATTGCTATGAAATCCAATATTATGGTGGCGAATTAATGAAAATCGAGCCGAGAATAATACGATTCGCGCCCATCTGCCACAAAAAGCCTGAAACCCAAGAAAGTGTTTTATAGTCGAAGTGTCTACACGGCCTGCTAACGCAGCCAAGGGTATCCACGCCGCCCAGGGCCCGTAGCTCAGCTAGGTAGGAGTATTATGAATTTTCCTGAGAGGAAGCTCCCTAGAAAGAGCATCTGCCTTTTAAGCAGGTGGCCCGGGGTTCGAATGACTATGCCTAACAGACTAGTCTCGGAAATCCCCGCGGGCCCGCCAGGCGTCGTACTTGGCGTGCGCGGGGGAATTGGCATGAAACGACTTGAGGCGCCCGACCTCGTGACTGCGGGGTGAAACCATATGCCTGAGGAATTGAACGTCCTGGAGCATGAGCTCGTTCCCGAGCATCATCTCCTGTCGGAAAAGGATGCGGAGAAGGTCCTGAAGGGACTGAAACTAACGAAGGACCAGCTCCCGAAGATTCGGCTCGGGGATCCGGCCGTTCGCGTCTTGGACGCGATCGCCGGCCCGGTCGAAGAGGGAATGATGGTAAAGATCGTCAGAAAGAGCTCGACCAGCGGGGTCAGCGTCTGTTACAGATTGGTGATTAGGGGGTAGGCCCATTGAGGGAACTAGTTGAAACTTATTTCAAAGAGAGGAGCATCGTTAACCACCACATCGCGTCGTACAACGATTTCCTCCCAACGATAGACCACCCGAACAGCAGGATGCAGAAGATCGTGGATAATGTCCGCGCGTCCCCGGACGACATGGATCGGGGCATCATCAGGTTGGACCCTGACAGGACCGAAGGGAAGATCATCGAGATCTACATCGGAAGGAAGAGAGATCCCAAGACAGGCCAGATCGACCAGAGCGCGCGGCCGACGATTTCCGTCGGAAGGCCCGTGATCAAGGAGGCCAACGGGGCAACGCACGACCTGTTCCCGATGGAGGCCCGGCTGAGGAACCTCAACTATTCTGCTCCGATCTGGTTGGAGTTCACTGTCGTAGAGGACGGAATCGAGAGGGAGCCCGAGAAGGTGCACATAGGCGACCTTCCAGTCATGATCAAGTCCAAGAAGTGCAACCTGCACAAGGACAACATCGAGATGGACCGCGAGCCCTCGGACGAGGAGCTGGACAAGTTTCTCGTCAAGGCGGGCGAAGACCTGTGCGACCCTGGTGGATACTTCATCATCGGAGGGACCGAGAGAGCGCTGATCTCGCTCGAGGACCTCGCGCCGAACAGGGTCATGGTCGAGCTGAACGAGCGCTACGGCACGAGCTTGCACGTGGCCAAGGTGTTCTCGCAGAGGGAAGGATATCGCGCGCTCACACTCATGGAAAAGAAGAAGGATGGCATGCTCGTCGTGTCCGTCCCAGCTGCATCTGGACAGATCCCATTGATAGTTCTCATGAAGGCCCTCGGGATGGAGAGCGATGAGGCGATCTTCAAGGCGATCGTCTCCGACCCGCAGATGGCCAACATCGTCTACGCGAACATCGAGGAGTGCCAGAACAAGAAACTCTACCCGCCGAACGGAATCTACACCACGGAGGACGCGGTACTCTTCCTGGAGCGCAAGTTCGCGACGGGCCAGGCTAAGGAGTACAGGGCGAAGAAGGTCGAGAGCATAATCGACCGCTCGCTGCTTCCGCACCTGGGAGACACCGCTGACGCGAGGCTGAAGAAGTCCATCTTCCTCGGCAGAATGGCAATGACCATCCTCGAGCTCGAGCTCGGCCACAGGAAAGAGGACGACAAGGACCACTACGCCAACAAGAGGCTAAAGCTCGCAGGGGACCTCATGGAGGACCTCTTCAGGGTCGCATTCACGAACCTGATCAAGGATTTGAAGTACCAGCTGGAGAGAGGTTACACCAGGAAGAAGGGTCTCAAGATATCATCCGCCATCAGGCCCGATTTGCTGACACACAGATTGTTGCACGCATTCGCGACCGGCAACTGGGTCGGCGGAAGAGCGGGCGTGTCGCAGCTGCTGGACAGGACCTCGAACATGAGCGCCCTGTCTCACCTGAGGCGTGTCACGTCTCCTCTAACGAGGAGCCAGCCGCACTTTGAAGCAAGAGACCTGCACCCCACTCAGTGGGGCAGGCTGTGCCCGAACGAGACCCCAGAAGGTCAGAACTGCGGCCTTGTCAAGAACTGCGCTCTCATCATCGACATTGCGGAGGGCTATGACGACAAGGAGGTCGTCTGGCTACTGAAGGATCTCGGCGTCAAGGACGTCGGCGAGCAGTACACACAAGAGACAAGGGTGTACGTCAACGGGGACCTGGTCGGCCTGCACGATAAGCCGAAGGAGCTCGTCGAGGAGATCAGGCAGAGGAGACGCTCTGGCCTGCTATCGTCTGAGGTCAATGTCAGGTTCGACGACAACATGAACGAGATCATCATCAACTGCGACGAGGGGAGGCTGAGGAGGCCTCTGCTGACGGTTCGCCACGGGAAGACGATGATGACCCACAAGCACATTGAGGACATGCGGTCTGGGAAAGCTCGATGGGCCGACCTGATCAGAGAAGGCGTCGTCGAATGGATCGATGCTGAGGAAGAAGAGGACACATTCATCGCGGTATTCGCGTACACCACTCCTCAGAAGTGCGAGCACTGCGCGAAGTACCTCTCGCCCCAGGACGTCGAATGGAAGAACCCTGGAGACGAGGGCAAGGTCACATTGGAGTGCAAGGCCTGCGGCGGCCTGATGCATGTCGAATCGATGCTCACAGAGGATCACACGCATCTCGAGACTGACCCCATGGTCATACTAGGAGTCTGCTCAGCATTGGTTCCGTATCCGGAGCACAACTCGAGCCCGAGGGTCACGATGGGTTCGGGAATGGCAAAGCAGTCGCTCGGCCTCAGCTCTTCGAACTACAGGATGAGACCGGACACGAGGAGTCACATACTGCACTATCCGCAGCAGCCGCTCACCACGACGAAGTCCATGGACTTCGTCTACTTCAACCAGAGGCCGGCTGGACAGAACTTCGTCGTCGCCATCATGTCCTACCATGGCTACAACATGGAAGATGCTGTCGTCATGAACAAAAGCTCTGTCGAGAGAGCGCTCGGCCGTTCTACCTTCATGAGGACATACAGGGCGGAGGAGCGCAGGTACCCAGGAGGCCAGGAGGATCACTTCGAGATCCCTAGTCCCGATGTCAGAGGGGCGAGAGCGGACCTTTCCTACAGCAACCTGGGAGAGGACGGGCTCATCAGCCCGGAGACGGCGGTCAACGGCGGAGATGTCCTGATCGGCAAGACGTCGCCTCCGAGGTTCCTCGAGGAGGAAGCGGACTTCCTTACGCCTCAGAAGAGGAGAGAGACCTCGGTTACTGTGCGACCGGGCGAGACGGGCTATGTGGACAACGTCATGCTGACGGAGTCTGAGAACGGCTCGCGCCTGGTCAAGGTCAAGGTCAGGGACGAGAGGACACCCGAGCTGGGAGACAAGTTCGCCTCCAGACACGGGCAGAAGGGAGTCGTTGGACTTCTGGTGCCCCAGGAGAACATGCCTTTCACCGAGGATGGGCTCATCCCGGATCTGCTGATCAACCCACATGCCATCCCGTCGAGAATGACGGTGGCGCATGTGCTCGAGATGATCGGGGGCAAGGTCGGCTCTATGGAGGGCAGATTCATTGACGGCACGCCCTTCAGCGGGGAGCGAGAGGAAGCTCTCAGGGACGGCCTCGTCAGGAACGGCTTCAAGCACAATGGCAAGGAGGTCATGTACGACGGCATGACCGGCAGGAAGATCGAGGCCGAGGTGTTCGTCGGGGTCATCTACTACCAGAAGCTGCACCACATGGTTTCCGGCAAGCTACATGTGAGGAGCAGAGGCCCGGTCCAGATACTCACGAGGCAACCAACAGAGGGCAGGTCCAGACAGGGCGGTCTGAGATTCGGTGAGATGGAGCGGGACTGCCTCATCGGCCACGGAGCCGCGATGGTCATCAAGGACCGCTTGCTAGACGAGTCGGACGGCACGCTACAATACGTTTGCGGCAACTCGAGCTGCGGTCATATCGCGATACTGGACAGGCGGGGCTCCTTGAGGTGCCCGGTCTGCGGGAACAACTCCAAGATTTACCAGGTGCAGACCTCGTACGCGTTCAAGCTACTGCTTGACGAGCTGCTCTCGCTTGGAGTCGCCATGCGCCTACAACTGGAGGACTTGAAATGATGGTCACGGGAGTCACAAAGCGAATATCGTCGATCAAGTTCGCCCATCTCTCCCCTGATGAGATCAGGAAGATGAGCGCGACCAAGATCATCACCGCGGACACCTACGACGATGACGGGTTCCCCATCGACATGGGATTGATGGATCCGCATCTAGGTGTCATCGAGCCCGGCCTGCGCTGCAAGACCTGCGGAAAGAAGGTCGACGAGTGTCCCGGGCACTTTGGGCACATCGACCTCGCGATGCCAGTGATACACGTTGGATATGTCAAGGAGATCAAGAGGCTGCTCCAGTCCACCTGCCGCTCGTGCGGCAGGCTGTTGCTCACCGGTGAGCAGGCCGAGGAGTACAGGAAGCAGAGGGACAAGATGGAGGAGTTCGGCGCGGACTCTACGGACACTGGCAACGTGGCCAAAGAGACCGCGAGGGACGCAGCTGCGAGGACAACTTGTCCGCACTGCAGCACGGTTCAGCTGAAGATCACGCTCGACAAGCCCACGACCTTCAGGGAGGAGGGGCACAAACTAACCCCAAAGGAGGTCAGGGAGAGGCTTGAGCGGATACCGGACGCGGACATGATATCGCTTGGTATGGACCCGACGGTCTCGAGGCCCGAGTGGATGGTGCTTACCGCGCTGCCAGTCCCGCCCGTGACGGTCAGGCCATCGATCACGCTCGACTCCGGAGACCGGTCTGAGGACGACGTCACACACAAGCTCGTGGATGTCCTGAGGATCAACCAGAGACTGCGAGAGAACAGAGACGCAGGCGCTCCGCAGCTGATCGTTGAGGACCTATGGGAGCTGCTGCAATACCACGTCACGACCTACTTCGACAACCAGACCTCAGGAATACCTCCCGCGAGGCACAGGTCTGGGAGACCACTGAAGACTCTGGTCCAGAGACTGAAGGGCAAGGAAGGTAGATTCAGGTCGAACCTGTCCGGAAAGCGTGTCAACTTCTCCGCGAGGACTGTCATCTCTCCTGATCCGATGCTATCGATCAACGAGGTCGGCGTTCCGGTGGAGGCCGCGAGAGAACTTAGCGTGCCGATCCACGTGACGGAGCGAAACCTCGAAAAGGCCAAGGAGATTTGCAAGCGCGGGCCGATCCCGGCAGGACCAGTCTACCAGCCAGGAGTCAACTATGTGATAAGGTCCGACGGCCGGAGGATAAAGGTCACCGACAAGAATGCGGAGACCGTGGCGGAGACAGTGGAGCCCGGATATGTTGTCGAGAGGCACCTGATGGACGGAGATATCGTGCTATTCAACCGGCAACCGTCGCTTCACAGGATGTCTATCATGGCACACGAGGTGCGCGTCATGCCGTACAAGACCTTCAGGTTCAACCTATGCGTCTGCCCGCCATACAACGCGGACTTCGACGGGGACGAGATGAACCTGCATGTGCTGCAGAGCGAGGAGGCCCGCGCGGAGGCGAAGGTCCTGATGCGCGTTCAGGAGCACATACTGTCTCCCAGGATGGGCGCTCCGGTCATAGGCGCCATCCACGACCACATCACAGGGGCCTTCCTGTTGACGTTCAAGGACTCGAAGTTCACGCGTGAGGAGACGCTGAGGATAGTCGAGAAGGTTGGCGAGGTCACTCTGCCGAAGCCAAAGGTGATCGGCGGGGTCGAGTACTGGACCGGGAAGCAGCTGTTCGGGCTGATCCTGCCGCCTGGCCTTCACATGACCTTCAAGTCGTCTATCTGCCAGAAGTGCCAGACATGCCTGAAGGAGAAGTGCGAGCACGACGGGTTCGTCGTCATCAGGCACGGCAAGCTCATCACGGGCACGATTGACGAGAAGGCCATCGGGGCGTTCAAGGGCAAGATCGTGGACAAGCTCGCGAGAGACTACGGCCCCGATATCGCGAGACATTTCATCGACAGAGCGACGAAGCTCGCGATCGGTGCGATCATGATTCGAGGCTTCACGACAGGGATAGACGATGAGGACATCCCGGACCAGGCGAAGCGCGAGATAGATGACGCGATGACCCAGGCGACGTTGAAGGTCGAGGAGCACGTCCAGGCGTACAGACGCGGCGAGCTCGAGCAGATGCCCGGCCGATCGCTCGAGGAGACCCTCGAGGTCGAGATCATGAAGGTCCTGGGCAAAGCGAGAGACACTGCCGGTCAGATCGCAGGGAGACACCTCGGTCTGGAGAACTCGGCGGTCATCATGGCCCGTTCGGGCGCGAGGGGGTCCATGCTCAACCTGTCTCAGATGGCAGGCGCCATCGGCCAGCAGGCGGTCAGAGGAGAGCGTCTGTCCAGAGGGTACTGGAACCGCACACTGCCGCACTTCCAGAAGGGCGACCTGGGCTCGGAGGCTAGAGGGTTCGTCAGGAACTGCTACAAGAGCGGGTTGACGCCCACGGAGTACTTCTTCCACTCGATGGGTGGCCGAGAAGGGCTGGTCGACACCGCGGTCAGGACCTCCAGGTCTGGGTACATGCAGCGCCGGTTGATCAACGCGCTCGAGGACCTCAAGGTCATGCCGGATGGGTCTGTGAGGAACACCGCGGGCACCATAATCCAGTTCACCTACGGCGAGGACGGGATCGATCCGATGAGGAGCGTCGGAGGCGACGCGGTCGATGTGGACGACATCATACTCGCCGTTCTCGGAGACCAGGGGGAGCTCATCGCTAAGGTGCAGGAGAAGGGCGCCCTGAGCTACGGCATACAGGACAGGGATCTCATGGAGACCCCGACCGATGAGGGAGGAGAGACCGAGCAGGAAGAGCCCGAGTTCGAGGGCGGTGGCGCCGGAGAGGAGCAGTGACCACAATGACAGCAAAGAACGTGCTCGAAGTATTCACGAGGAAGGGCATAGATGAGAAGACCGCCCAGAAGCTCGTGGACGCCGGCTATACATTCACAAAGGTCGCGCGCGCGACCGACAAGGTCAAGCGCGATATCGAGAAGCTCCTGGGCGAGAAGAAGCTGAAGCAGCTGCTCGAAGCGGTCAGGATGAAGGAGCGGATGCCCCGGAAGAAGAAGGAGAAACCGCTCAAGAAACCCCAGTTCAAGAAGACCGAGCTGCCGATGAAGACCCCCGAGATGACACCTCTCGAGGTCAAGATGAGCAAGATGCTCGAGAAGGATGGCAAGCACCTTCCGCGCGCGGTCCTGAACGAGATATCGGCGAGGCTGGAGGGCGTCGACATGCCGGACAAGCTCTTGCACAAGGTCCTGGACCTGACGATCGAGAGGTTCGAGACGCATACGGTCGACCCGAACGAGTCAGTGGGGATCATCGCCGCGCAGAGCATAGGCGAGCCCGGCACTCAGATGACCATGAGAACATTCCACTACGCGGGTGTCGCCGAGATGAACGTCACGCTCGGCCTGCCCAGGCTCATCGAGATCGTGGACGCCAGGCGCGTGCCCAGCACACCCATCATGGAGATATATCTGGACAAGGCCGCGGAGAACGACCTCGAGAAGGTCCGGCAGGTGGCCTCCAACATCGAGAGGACGAACCTGATCGATATCGCTGACGTCGAGACTGACATCAACAACATGGAGGTCGTGGTTAAGCTCGACCGGAAGAAGATGGAGCGGAAGTCCGTCTCTGTTGAAGAGGTCATGAAGGCCCTGAACAAGGCCAAGGGCATGAAGGGCCTCGCGGAGATGCGGGGCGACAACATCGTGCTCAGGTGCGACGAGCCTTCCTACAAGAAGCTGCAGCGCATATCGGAGGACACGAAGTACTGCCCCATCAAAGGAGTCGAAGGCATCCAGCGGGCTGTCATCAGACGCGTGAGCGGGCACTTCGTCGTGTACACCGAAGGATCGAACCTCGAGAAGGTTCTGCAGATCGAGCACGTGGACAGGAAGAAGACAACGACGAACAGCATCCTCGAGATCTATGAGTCGCTCGGCGTGGAGGCCGCAAGAAATGCGATCATACACGAAGCCAACAGAACACTCGAAGAGCAAGGTCTCACAGTGGATATCAGGCACATCATGCTCGTCTCCGACCTGATGACGAGCGACGGTGATGTGAAGGCCATAGGCAGGCACGGCATCTCGGGAAGGAAGTCGAGCGTGCTCGCGAGGGCGGCGTTCGAGATAACGTCGACCCACCTGCTGCGTGCCGGCATCACTGGAGAGGTCGACACGCTCGAGGGCGTCGTGGAAAATATTATAGTCGGTCAGCCGGTTACTGTCGGTACTGGCGCAGTCAATCTCGTGTGGGCGCCGTCGGCGAAGAAATCGGAAGGTGATGTGAAGTGATAGATGTCGCGCGCGCACTGAAGACCGCTTCCACGACGGGCGACGTCAGGTTCGGCCTCGCGGAGACCAGGAAGTCCGTGAAGAAGGGCGAGGCGAAGATGGTCGTCATCGCGAATAACTGCATTAGTAAGGATCTGGTCCCGTCGCAGTCCTCTGCGAAGGTGCTGATGTATCAGGGGACGAACGTCGAGCTCGGCTCGGCGTGCGGGAAACCATTCCCGATATCTGCCCTCGCGATCGTAAACCCAGGAGAGAGCAACATCCTCTCCGCTTGATGAGTTGATCTGATGGGCGACATAACATTCACCGAAGACACCCTTCGGTACATTTCCCTTTTCGAGAAAGTGACTGGTACACAGGTCAAGGACTGCATGGAGACCGAGGAGAAGCTCGTCTTCGTGGTCGAGAAGGGTCAGGGGAGTCGCGCGGTTGGGAAGAAGGGCGAGAATGTCATCCGCTTGAAGAACCTGACCGGGAAGAACATCCATGTGATCGAGTACTCCGAGGATCCGGAGACTTTCGTCAAGAACGTGTTCCACACCTATTCCGTGCAAGGAGTCGTCATCGAGGACCGCGGGAACATAATACATGCGACCGTGACCGTCGACCCGAAAGTGAAGGGCAAGGCGATCGGGAAGAACGGCAAGAACCTGAGGATCGCCCGCGAGATCGTGAGCAGGCATCACAATATTCAGAGCATCAGCGTCGCTTGAGCGGTCTGCGCTCCACCTCGAGCCTGTCCGAAGTGGGATATTCTTCTACTATGTAGCTGGGCAGCTTCAGGTCTGATGCGATTTCCTCGAGCACCCAGGGAGCGACCTCGAGCCGCGCCTTCTCGCAATCTATCCAGAGCAGCTTGGCGGGGACCTCGAACACGGAGGCGATGGTGGCTGCGGTCCGGGCGGGATCATCCGTCTCAACGACGCCCTTGATGAAAGTCCCGTCTTTCGTCAGCACCTCGTGGGGCTTGCGCACGTTTCTCGCGCGTCTCTTGATCCTTCTTCTCAGCTGGACCCCGTCCTTGAAAGAGGACGAGCAGTAGTGGAGTGGTATGTCGGCGTCGAGCGACAGCAGGTCAAACGCCAGCTCCTCGGAGCCTGCCACGCCGGAAGAGACCTCGTTGTCCTCCTTCGTGTCCAATCCGAGCGACCTAAGGGCCCTCCAGTTGGTCTCCGAGAACTCCAACTCGTTCAGATTTACGAAATCCAGCTCTCGCTCGTCTGCGAATGCGATGGCGGAGACCAGCTCGGACTGCTTCCCCGGCATGACCGGGATCTCCAGCCCCACGTCCATGCCGCAAGCTCTCGATCTTCTGATGGCAGAGTCGAACGCGCTCCTCTCCAGCTTGCGCCACAAGTCCATCGGCGGATGGAACCTGATCTCGTCCAGACCGGCCTCGGCCACGCGAGCTATCTTTGCCGTATCGGTGGTTGATGTGTACAGATGCATCTGATGTCCCTTCCCGAACCTCCGCTTGAGCGCTCGGATGCACTCGACCGTCCGGTCCGTGGCTGCGAGCGGATCGCCTCCCGTGATCCCAGTCCCCAAGGCATCCATCAGCTCAGCCTCGTTGAGGACCTCCTTGACGGAGACAACTTTCCTCTCGTTGGCGAAGAACACGTCCTTGCCGCGCTTCTCAGAAGACAGCGGGCAGTAGCAGCATCTCCGGGAGCACTTGCCCGTCACGAGCAGCACTAGCTTGGCGCCCTTCTCGCATAGGATGCATCCGTCTGCCAGTCTACTGGTGTGCGCCGACCCATTCGCCAAGCGCTTGACTGCATGCACACTCGGGGAATGCAGATATGACATATAGAGGGATGCGAAACGGAAAGATTAACCGAGAAGATTGCATTTAGAGCGGTCCGGGGAGAGATTGAAGAAGGACAAGAGGGTGATTCTCGCACTCGATGTCACGACGCGCGCGGACGCGTTGCGCGTCGTTGAGGCCGTGAAGGATTATGTGGATGCCATCAAGATCAATTGGCCCCTGATACTCGCGGCAGGTCCGGATATCATTCGCGACATGTCCAGAGTGAAGGATGTCATATGCGACATGAAGATCGCGGACATCCCCAACACGAACAGGCTGATAGTCGAGCAGGCTATCTCCAGGGGCGCGAGCGCAGTCATATGCCACGGCTTCACAGGTGAGGATTCGGTGAAGGCCTGCGTCGATGCGGCAAAGGGGCAGGTATTCGTTGTCACCGAGATGAGCCATCCCGGGGGCAAGCAGTTCACAGCCCCTATCGCGGACAAGTTGGCAGAACTTGCGAAGTCCGCTGGCGCAAGGGGGATTGTCGCCCCCGCTACGCGGCCGGAGAGGATCTCTGACCTTCGGAAGATTATCGGCGGCATGGAGATAATCAGCCCGGGCGTGGGCGCCCAGGGGGGTAAGGCCTCCGACGCTATCAAGGCGGGAGCCGACTACATCATAGTCGGCAGAGCGATCTACGAGTCTCATGATCCTCGGGACGCGGCGAGCAGACTTGCGGACGAGGTTCGCGAAGGCTTATGAGCTGTCCGCATTGGAAATCGAGCCCGCAATAGTGACAATCTGTGACGTGCCAGACGCGCTCGGCGCGGGCGCGTATGTGCGCTGTGTGCGCAGACAACGTATATATAGCACCCCCGGTATCCGAGGGCTACACTTCATCAGGTGGCAGTATCTTTGGCCGAAGCTAGGGAAGTCCCTGCTAAGCCTTTTCTGTCCAAGCTCAAGAGGGGGGACAGGAGGCCGAGCGCGATGGGGAATTGGTTTGCAGCGAATTGGACTACAGTGTTCATGCTGCTCCTCATCTTCCTTCTTGCCCTGTTTGTGAGATCCTACTTCGGTTACGAGACGGCCTCCGAGAACGGATATATATGGTCCGGCGGGTCCGACTCGTACTATTGGGGACGGATCCTTGAATACAATGCGGAGACAGGCAAACAGCTGTATTGGGATCCGCTGATCAACTATCCGGACGGCATCAGGAACCCGCGTCCTCCGTTCTTCAGCTTCTCGATAGTGGTCCCCGCGACATTCATCCAGGGCATGTTCTCCTCGCTCGATGAGGCCGTCCTCTGGACATTCATGTGGTCGACTGCTTTCTGGGGCGCACTGACAGTTGTCCCGACATACTTCCTGGGCAAGGAGACATTCGGAAAGCGCTCCGGACTAGCTGCAGCTTTCTTCTTGGCGCTGATGCCAAGCCATGTGCAACGTAGCGTGCTCTCCGATGCGGACCACGATTCGTTCATATTGTTCTTCATAGTGTTGACTTTCTACTTCGTGCTGAAAGCAGTGAAGAGCCAAGAGCACCGTAGATGGGTAGATAGCTGGAAGAGCATGGCCAGCATCAGGAAAGGCCTGGGTGACTATGCTCGGAATAGCAGGACTGCGATGCTGTACGCGGCGCTCGGTGGCGTTGCTTACGGTTCGGTCATAATGGCCTGGGTCGGATTCGGTTACGCAACTGTCCTCATATTGGTGTACTACGTGATCCAGGTGCTGCTGAACAAGTTCAGAAACACTGATTCGTTCAGCGTCACAGCGATAGTTTTCATAACCATGAGCGTGGGGTACCTGCTTTCGTTCCCGGTCTACTACGAACAGTCCCTTATCGCGGTCAGATTCGATGTCCCGGTCTACCTGTTCCTCGCGGCTATGTTCTTCGGCATGATGTTCGTCGTATCCAGGGACTACCCGTGGACGCTCACGTTCCCTGCCATCATCCTCATACTCGTGGGAGCCATAATCATCGTAGACGTCTACAATCCCGCGCTCGCGGACGCGATACTGAGCGGCCAGGGATATTTCGTCCAGAACAAGTTATACTCAACAATCGCAGAGGCCCGGGCACCGCAGTTCAGCGAGCTAGCGCTCAGCTTCGGCATGGTCACGTTCTTCATGTCCCTCATAGGTATGATATGGGCGCTCATCAAGGTCCCAAAACACGCGACCGCGGAGTACATATTCATCGTCGTTTGGATGGTCGCGGCCATATTCATGGCCATCTCGGCTGGCAGGTTCATGTTCAACGCTGCCCCAGCGTTCGCCGTCTCTGCGGGTTGGGTCCTCGTGCTCTTGGTAGACCGGTTGGACTTCAACTCGGTCAGGAAGTCGCTGTTCGGTACGAGCGGCTCTTATTGGCAGAGATTCAAGAAGAGCGTCAAGATAAGGCACATTGTCGGAGCGCTCTTCCTGGCTTTCATGGTCGTGCTGCCGAATGTCTGGTACGCGTTCGATGCTGGCGTTCCCTCGGAGACCAAAGTGGACCTCGACAAGCAGATCTACACGAGCATGCCGAACTACCTGAGGCCATCCGGATATGACGCCGTAAACGGCTCCGTGTGGTATCTCGGGGCCTTCGGGTACTCTCTCCCGCTTCCGAAATACTATTTCCCCGCCGCCTGGAAATGGTTCTCACAGCAGGACTCGGACATATTCCCTGAGTCCGATCGGCCCGCGTATGTCTCCTGGTGGGACTACGGGTTCGAGGCCGTCCAGGCGGGCAAGCATCCGACCGTGGCCGACAACTTCCAGAACGGTTACCAGCTGACCGGTAACGTGATCATGGCACAGAGCGAGAACGAGGCCATCGCGCTCTTCGCCTATAGGCTAATCCAGTCCGCCGTGGCAGACGGTCCTGAGGTAGAGGCACAGGTCTTCGCACTACTCGACCGGCATGGTGTTGACTCGGATCGCATACACGAGACACTACATGGTGCGGGACAGCCACTCATCGACGATGTGCTCGCGGACCCTGCCGTATATGGCAAGATGGACTCCGACCTGAGTGAAGTGAATGCGAGGATAGTGGTCGCACGGGTGGAGCTCACCAAGCTCTCCCTCGAGGACCTCGTGATACTGTATGATGACATCTGCGAGGTCACTGGCTACTCGATCAGATACTTCAACGTAGATTCTAGGATGCTCCCGATGTCCGGGACCGATACGGGCATATTCTACGCCCCAGCGAAGCTGTCGGACCGGAGGATCGCCATGGGCTCGACCCCGATCGATTTCTACAACGTGGTCGCAGTTGACGCCTACGGCAACCAGGTTGCCCTTGAGAACGTCACACCGGACATGACGATCGTGAACTACGCGCTTGTCTACACTGACATGTTCTACGACAGCATGTTCTACAGAGCAATGATTGGTTTCAGCGGGTCCGACATAGGCCTGACGAACGAAGGCCTGCCGGGATACTCGGGCTCCGCCGAGAACTACCAGGCGATGCCTGGCTGGAACATGACACACTTCCGGATGGTCTACAGGACCGCCTACTACAACCCGTTCCCGGCCGCAGAGCTCAGCGCGCACAGGGACGCTTGGAAGGCGGTCAGTCTTCAGGAGGCCGTCCTCCTGAAGCAGCAGATCGACGCTGGAGAGATTGAGGGATACGTGGACTATTCTTCCCAGTCATACTACTCATCGGGGACAGTCTTCCTGAAATTCTATCTAGGGGCCTATGTCAACGGCACCGTGACGACGGAGGAGGGACAGCCTGTCGCAGGGATCAGGGTGACCGTCCAGGACGAGTACGGGATACCGCACCAGACCACTCTGACTGATGCCAACGGCCATTACTCGGTGCTCGCCCCCTTCGGGAACGTCACACTCGTATTCTCGGAAGGTAGCGCTGCGAACACGGACCTGGTCGGGTCGAACACGATCACAGCTATTCAGTTCAACGTCACGGATGACCAGGCGATGAGGATGCCCGACGACCTCGACAACGACGGGATCCTGGACTACATCATCACGAGGGACTATGTGATGCGCGGGACCGATGTCGAAGGCAGCATCTTCTGGGACAGGGGAGCGGACGGCAACTACACTGAAGATGTCGACGACTACATCTCCGATGTCGTCGTGTATGTGCAAGATTTGACAACGAAGACCTCGTTGGTCATCGAGGCCGCTGATGGCACATTCACCACGACGCTCGCCCCTGGAAAGTACAGCATGTCCGCTCTCGTCGCAGGAGTCAATCTGACGATATCAGAGAGCTTCAATGTGACGGCTGGGTCAAAGGCGACTCCCGCCCTGGGGATAGTTCCTGCGAGAGTGTCAGGGACACTCATCTTCAAGGACGGGGAACCCGGGGCCGGGGTTGAGCTGACATTGGCCTCTGACGCTGGCTTCACATCCACAATCAAGACGGATTCGTCTGGGAACTACACTTTCAACGACCTCATAGAGGGCATGTACTCGATCTCCGCGAACCTGACCGATTCGATGCTCTTCGGGTTCAAGTTCTTCTTGTCGGGCGGCGACCGGGTGACCATGGACGGAGTCCTCTACCCGAAGTCAACTGTGCGAGGACAGGTGCTCAGTGGAGGCCTGCCGGTATCGCAGGCGTCAGTCATATTGTTCAACACATACGAGCCATCTATGGCCGTCTCAACAGCGACGGACGGCAGCGGCTGGTTCGTCGCGGATGTGCCTAAGGGCGAGTGGACCGCATACGCGAGCTACTACACTGGTATGGTTCATTACTCCGGGGCTTCGCTGTTCGACACGTTCGACGCGGACGAGGACTTCGATCCGGTCTACCTCAGCGAAAGCAGCTCGGTCACGGGCACGATCAAGGAATCGATCGTGCAGACGCTGGGCGAGGAGTTCTTGGTCTTCGAGGCGGCGAATGGCGCTCGGATCCCGGTCAAGACAGGAGCCTCGGGCAATTTCAATGTGAAGATCCCGAAGGGGACGTACACGGTCACCTGTTCCAGCATATCTGACAAGGCCATCTACTACGGCCAGGTCGTGGTCGACGAGGGGACGGAGACATTGGCTCTGCAGGCGAGCTCCGCGATTATCACAAAGGGCGACCTGTATCTGGACAGCGATGCGATTAGCGGTGCGGATATAGAGGACCTGGGCATCTTCGCCGAGATATGGTACACCGTTCCGGGAGGCGCGAAGTTCACAGCCACCGCGTCTGCCGCGGGCGAGTTCACGCTCGTGTACCCGGATGTCACTCAGGTGACCTTCGGCGTCGCAGTACCTGGGTATTCTGGCTGGATGGTCACCAACACCTTCGGCGGGGACGTCGACGGCCTCCGCAGGGTCGCAACCCCGGATGATGTGACCGTGACCGGACGGCTGACCTGCGACGGCGAAGGCGTGATGGGCGTCGAGATCGGTTTCATACCGGATTCGTTCCTCATGGACGCGGTCTATGTCGAGACCGGGCCCGGAGGCTACTACACAGTACCAGTTCCACCAGGATCATACACCGTGACCGTCGAGGACGACACGACCCTTCTCGGCGGGGAGAAGTACATGTTCGAGGAGCCTTGGCTGTTCGAGCCCACAGGGACTCCGGTCGTGGTCGATATCGACGCCGTGAAGAAGGTCGAAATATTCGGGACTGTCACCGGCCCATCCGCCAAGGTGACCATGACGCTTTCCGGACCGGAGGAGAAATCTCTGTCGATCTCCGGGGGTTACTACAGCGAGTACGTGCTCCCTGGCACATACAGGGTTTACGCGACGGCCACCTCGGGCGCCAACAGGTACGCAAACATCAGCCTGATCGAGGTCTCGTACGATTCGAGACAGCATGACTTCCTGCTCTCGCTCGCCCAGGACATCTCAGGGTCCATCACGATCAACGGAGAGGCGACGACCAAGCAGGTCACCGTGACGGCAGTTGCCAGCACGGGCGAACAGGTCTCGGTGAAGTCGACGATCACGGGACAGTACAGTCTGGATCTCCCCGCGGGCAGCTACGAAATGAGCTACGTCCTCGAGGACTTCTCGTATGCGGGCACCCGGATACTGTTCGCGGAGTACTTCGCGGAGGAGGCCATCACGGTTCTCGACTCCGCGCTGCTCGTCAGCCCCGACCTTGCACTCCGTCTGGACAACATCACTTTCTCCGGTCAGGTGCTGGGGCCTAGAGGCGACCCCGTCCAAGCCCAGATCGAGCTCATAGCGAGCACGGCCTACGGCCAGAGCGCCTCCTTCATGACCGCTACTGATGGCTCGTTCTCGGCCCAGGTGCAGCCAGGGGACTACACCATCTACATCTCCAGGATCCAGGACGGGACCGCATACCTGTCAACCATCCACTTCACCAGGAACGTACCTTCTGAGCTGCAGATGACGCTCGTGCAGGCCTATTACGCCACGGGCAGGACGACCATAGGTGACGTCCCTGCGGACCTGAAGATCACCGTGTCCGGCGGGAACGCGAAGCTGCAAATCATATCGGATGCGTCCGGCTACTTCGAGAAGCTCCTGCCTCCAGCGACCTATACGCTCTCTGCATTCGAGACGCAGGTGGAGAACGGCGTCAGCGTCACCTATTCGAGTTCTGAAGGCATCACGATCGTGGACTCGGATGTCTATCTGCCTTTCGACCTCGAAAGAGATACGAGGCGCTCGGTGACAACATCCTGGGACAGGAACCTGACGCAGACCGCGGCTCCTGGCGTTGCGGTGGAGTATGCGTTCACCGTGAGGAACACGGGCAACATCGACGACACATACTTGGTCACATTCACAGGGACTGGATTCGACGTGAAGTTCACCCCGTCCGAGCTGAACCTGAGCTATGGTGCGGACAACCAGACCACCGTGATCGCGAAGGTGACGGCTCAGGACGGTACGGCTGCGGGGGACACGAAGGTGAGTTGCCTCGTGCGCTCGAAGACGCTTAGCTCGGTGAGGTCCGATCTTTCCCTGTACCTCAATGTGGCGGTTGTCAAGAGCCTCAGGGTCACGAGCCTCAACGAATCCGAGCCGGTCCTGGCGACCAGCACGGTGACAACGTTTGAGGTAAACAACACCGGCAACGCGCCTGACGATGTCACGGTACAGATAGCCAACCTAGATGGTCTGGCCGCTCAGGGCTGGACCGCTGAGATAATCGATCCGGAGACCGGAGAGGTCACGGACAGCGTTTCGCTCGCGGCCTTCACAGGCACGGAGCTGTCAGTGAGATTCACTGCTACGCGGTCGACCCCAGACCCGAGCGCGGTCGCTCTCATCTATGTGTTCTCGAAGAACGCAACCAGCGTTAGCGCATACGGTTCAGTGCCAGTCCAGCTGCCCGACCTGGTCATAGGTCCAGGCTACCTGGGTGCTACCAGGGACGATGTCACATACGGGACGGACATGGGGGATATCTACCTGGACATCGCGCTGCTCGCGGCGCTCGCGGCGCTGCTCGTCACATTCTTCCTGCTGAGGAGAAAGAAAGGGCTCGGAGGAGGTGCCAAGAAGTGACCTCCGACAGGCTCGTCAGAGCGCTCTGCGTCGTTGCCTTCGCACTCATGCTTGCGCTGCCGCTCGCCGCGGTCCTCGAGCCTATGCAGAACGCGGAGGCGTACAGCGGCATCAACATCGAGTTCCAGCGCCCGGCGTTCGCGGGCAAGTCTCAGGTCGTCGAGTGCACCGTCAGGCTCAGCGGAGGGCCTGCTGGGGATGAAGGAGGCAACTACACCTACAGGATCGAGATGTCCGCAGAGAACTCGACGGGCGCCGTCGCCACTCCGAACACCGCTAGCGACCCGAGCGGTTTCTTCAGGTTCAACATCACCATGCCCGGTGAGGCGCACCAGACGCTGACCGTGACCGTCAACGCCACTAGCAAGAGCACGGCGACCAGCGCATCCAGGTCCACTGAGAGGGACTACAAGATCAAGATCGTTGACCCGATAGTCATCGCGGCCAAGGTGTTCAACGTGGGCGATGTGGATGCCAAGAACGTCACGGCCAAGTTCTTCGCTGACGGGGAGCTCCTGGGCACCAGGATCTTCAACGTGACAGCAGGGGGGTCCGCGCAGCTGATGTACAACTGGACCTTCCTGAAGATAGCCGATGGGAAACACGTGGTGACTGTAATGATAGATGACGCCAACTCGTTGGTCGAGTTCAGTGACGGGAACAACGTGCTCTCGAAGACGATCTATGTCGGGGACCAGGGCAATCCTGCAGGCGCGGTGCTCACCATCGCGGTGATAGTCGCGTCGTTCTTCGTCGTGATGACGTACTTCCAGAAGCCTGGCAAGAAGTCCAAGAAGACCTGAGCCGATGATGCCCCCTTCCTATATGGGATAATCTCTTATACGGAGCCGCCTCTACTCCGCCCCACAAAAAAGGAGCGATACTCATGTCAGACGATCTCGTGTACCTGAATGACGGCAATTTCGACTCCACGGTGAGGTCTTCGAGCAAGCTGGTAGTGGACTGTTGGGCAGCCTGGTGCGGCCCTTGCAGAATGCTCGCGCCGACCTTCGAAGCTCTTGCTAAGGACTACAAGGGAAGGGTCGTTTTTGGGAAGCTCGACACGGATGAGAGCCCGAAGGTTGCCATGTCGTTGGGCATACACAGTATCCCGACGCTGCTCTTCTACAAGGACGGCAAGCAGATCGACAGGATGACGGGAGCCCACCCGCGGGCGAACATCGAGGCAGCGATCAAGAAGCACTTCTCGTGAGCTAGTTCTTCCTCAAAACCTCTTCGATCCTCTCGTGAAGATTTCTTGTACTGGCGGCTACAGCCACCTCTCCCCTCGTCTTCTCGAGGAGGCTCCTGGCCACGTCCTGCTTGTGCCTGAGAGGCACAATCGCGTCTGGGTAGTCGAACCTCATCATCGCCGAGTAGATGTCCTCCATCATCTCGAGGAGTTCGTTCGCGCGGACGACCTTGCCGGACTTGAGCTCGTCAAGGCAGAATCTCCTCAGCTCTCCGACGCTGTCCCCCAGACCGAGCAGATAGGGCACGTTGCCCACTCCCAGGTCTTCAGGGGACGGGACATCTCCGTCGTCCAATATCGATTGTACAATGCCCGCTTCCGCATACTCCTGAAGAGCGTTCTCGACGTATCCGGCGTTTGCGAATTCGGGGTGCTCAGCAAGCACGCTCGAAAGCTTGGAGACCTCCTTCCTGAGCTCGGAGTACTCCGTCTTACCGTCCTTCCACTTGTGAAGGCCCCTCAGTATGCCACCCGCGGTCCTCGTGATCGCTCTGGAGGATTTGAGTGCGATCTCTCTGACCTTGTCCTTCTTGTCCAGATCCGCCTCTATCTGCGTAACGACCTTCTCAAGGTTCTTCAAATGTCCCCTCTCCTCACCCGTTCCATCCTCTCCACCTTCGCGTCGAGGATGGTCTTCTTCGCGATGTCGTGCCTCACATGTACTCTGCCCTTGACGTGCTTCACCGCGTTCTCTGCGATCTGCTCGGCATCGTCAATCGAGTCGGCGATGCCGACGAGCCCGACCGATCTCGAGGTCGTCGTGTAGACCTTCCCATCCTTCTCGTTAACGCTGGCGTAGTAGAGAAGCGCCCCCGTGTTCGCGATGGCCCGTTCGTCTACCATTATTTCCTCGCCTGCGAGGGACTTGATGCCATATCCTTCGGGGACCACATACTTGCACACCGAGGATTTCTGCATGAACCTTGCGTCCCCGCCCGATATCTTCCCATCGGCAATCCGTTGACAGATGTTCACGAAATCGCTCTCCAGCAGAGAGAGGACGTTCATCGCCTCCGGGTCTCCGAAACGGGCGTTGAATTCGATCACTTTGGGGCCGTCTCTCGTGAGCATGAACTGACCGTAGAGCGCGCCGTGATATTCGCTCCCGTCCTTCTTGAGCGCGCTCACGACCTCCTCCATGATCTTG
>Ga0154706_142_pt1 | contig 25932 bp, 24 predicted proteins | sample Rifle2008BG13ft_FD_105566 | JGI IMG/M metagenome (GOLD analysis project Ga0154706, IMG submission 105566) | Euryarchaeota archaeon RBG_13_57_23
TCCTCCTGAGTTGTCCAGCCAAATAAACTGAAATGCTTGGCGAGATGAGTAGGGCCGACTCACTCCGGTAATCTACCCTAAGTTGCTCATTCCATTTATATCCTCGCCAACAAGGCTATTTCCAAGTTGCATATGTACAATTCCGAGTGCGCCTTTGTGGAAGACTTTCAATCAAATGGGGGAATAAGTTGAAAATTTCTTAATTAGGATGGGGAATTTGCTAAAAATTCGAAATCAACAAAAACGATAATGAAAAGGGGTCGAAAGTGGGGTTTATATTGCGACGGTCATATATTTTTGATAACCGTCGCATTGTTTGAGGGGTCTCGTCACTTCCGGTGGAGCAAACGACAGACCCAGCATAGACGCCTGTACATCAGGCGACACAACTGGCCATCGGCACATTCACTTCAGGTAGGGCAACTTATTCACTATGTCGCCCAATCCTGCCTCCTGGAGTGACTTCTTCGTCGGCCTGCCCTGATCGTCCCAGTTCCAGAGCTTGTAGTACTCCGAGAGCATCTTCTCGAAGTCCGCTTTCGGGAGGTTCTTGCCCTTCGTCTTACCCTCGGGCAGCGGCTCTTTCTCCAGGCGCTCGGGCATCGTGTCGTCCTTCCGCGAGAATCCCTCTCTCACGTTGAACGCGCGCGTGAGGTTCCAGATCTTCCTTCCGACCTGCCTCAGGTGCTCCTCGCTTGAGCTCACTCCCGTCACAGCGGTGTAGTACTTCGCCATGTTCGGGAAGTTGACGCTGTAGAAGTCGCAGAAGATGAAGCTCCACTTCACGCTCGTCCTCGTCTGGTCTTCGACGCACAATGCGGCTTTTCCCTCGGGGCTCCACGGGTCCCCGCTGCCGTACGCGTCGCCAGCAACTGGCCAAGCTCTGAGGTGACAGGCGCCCCTGTCTGATGTCGCGTACGCGAGAGCCATTCCGATCGTCCCTCTCGGATCGTACGCAGGGTACTCCATGCCCTTGACCTCCATGACGAGCTTCTCCGCGCCCTTGCCGATCTTCTTCGCGGCCCTCTTGCCACCGTCTGCGAGGGTGTCGCCGATATGCTGTCTGTTGGCGATCATCGCAGGCATCTTCGCATAGGCCTCCTCGTTGCCGAACTTGAGGTCGAGCCCTCCTGTGTCCTTCTTCGTGAGTATTCCCTTCTCGTACAGGTCCATCGCCAATCCAACAACATTTCCCGCGGATATGGAGTCCAGTCCAAGCCTGTCGCAGTCCTCGACGAACTTGACGATCGCCTCGATGTTCTTGATGCCGCAGTTCGAGCCGCACATGCCGAGCGTCTCGTACTCGGGTCCCTCCGTCCATGCGCCCTTGAACACGCCCTGCTTGACCTTGGCCGAGCTGCCGCATGCGATCGCGCAGTCAAAGCACGCTTTCTTGCGGACCAGGACACGCGACTTCAACGCCTCCGAGTTGATGCCATCGACGCTGCCAAACATGCCCGAATGCCAGTCATTGGTCGGAAGTAATCCTGCATCGTGGCTCATCTGCACAAGGATCGGTGTTCCGTCGGTGATCATGCCCGAGTGGTCGGGATTCTCGATGACGTCCTTGATGATCATCTCCTTGGCCATCTTCGTAAAGCTGTCGATGTCCTTGACCTCGACGCCCAACGTTCCTCTCGCCGCGACAGCCTTTAGGTTCTTGGAGCCGAACAAAGCGCCAGTGCCTCCTCTGCCCGCGTTCCTAGTGAGGTCGCTCGTGACGCTGGATATGAGCCCCAGCTTCTCCCCCGCTTGGCCGATTGAGGCTACCCTCGCCCACTTCTCGCCCGTTTCCTTTCGGATGAGCTCCTCGGTCTTGAAAGTGTCCTTGCCCATGAGATTCTTCGCGTCCCTGATCTCGACCTTGCCATCCTTAATCCAGAGATACGACCACTTCTTGGCCTTCCCCTTGATGATGACGCCGTCCACGCCAGTGTACTTCAGCTCCGAGCCGAAGTACCCGCCCGCGTAGCTGTCCAGGAACGTCCCTGTGAGCGGAGACTTGCTGACTATCACATATCGGCCGGTCAGCGGAGTCATCGTGCCGACCAATGGCCCTGTCCAAATCGAGAGTATGTTCTCCGGTGACATCGGGTCCGTTCCAGGCTTGAGTTCCTCGAACAGATATCGTGCCCCGAGGCCCTTTCCACCGATGTACTGCTTTGCCCACTCTTTGTTGAGCGGCTCGGTCGTAATCTTCTCGTTCGTCAAATCGACTCTGAGCACTTTACCTTGATATCCATCTCCAGCCATCAGAATCACCTCTTCAGGACGCCCTTAGGGCACGTCTCGACACACTGAGGGGCCCCTCCGCAAAGATCGCACTTTATCGAGTAGCTTCCTGACGGGTCCAACCAGCATCCGTTGTAAGGGCACGCCTCCACGCACGCGCCGCACGCGGTGCACAGATCCTTGTCGACATAGTAGATGCCGAGGCCCTCGTTGAGCTTGATGGCCTCAACGGGGCACGATTCCACGCACGGGTGCTCGTCGCATTGCTTGCAGTAGTTCAGCTTGTACTCGCCCGGCTCGGGGAAGAGGTCCTGGACCTCGATCCTCGCCTCGCTCGGGTTGAACTTGCCGGTGTGTGTCGCAGAGCACACAACGGCGCACAATTGACAGCCTGTGCACTTACTCAGGTCAGCCTTCAATCCTTCGCTCATTTGGTCTCCCTCCCAAATCGTGATCATTCCTCGAATTGCATGTTGGCGCCGGGGTGGTTGAAATGGTCATCGAAAAAGCTCAGTCTGTACCCCTGTACCAAGCCCCCATGGGACAGTCAATGTGAACGCAGACTCCGTATATATCTCTTATCGGATTCAAGCATGCTGGCTGGTGTCAAGCCAGGTTGACGATTGGATACTCAGTCACGAAGGGCGATATGCTTTTCGAAGCCTATCACCGTGACGTTTTTTCAACAAACAATTTAAATATTATTATTACTATTTATTAATTGACGGATGAGATATTATGAGCTCCGGGCTCGCGATCGCGCTCATCCTCGCGGTGATGCTAGCGATGCTGGTACTTGTCGGGATCTTCATATTGGTCGCGAGGAACAGGAGGAACAGGATTAACACTCCACCCACCGCCGTCGCTGGCCCTGGGTACAAGCATGACCTCAGCCGAGTGCAGTACTTCGGTCAGTCAGCTGCGAGATCTCCTGAGCAACATGAGGAACTCCAACTAACGAGTGTGAAGCACGAGGACCTGCGTAACAAGCCGCTCCCGAGGTGTCCGTTCTGCGAAACGGCCCTCGCTTTCGGAGACGTTAGATGTCCAAAGTGCGGCAAGGAGTTGCAGCAGTCACCGTTGAAAAGGTAATATAACAGACCCCGCTCATCCAGAATTGATGATACCCGAAGGGACCCAGGTGATGCTGATCGATGCATCCGGGAAGAAACATCTCCTCAAAGCTCGGACGCAGATGATCGAAGTCGGCGGCTTGGGCGTCATCGACGGGAATTCGATCTGTGGCTCGAATTACGGCGATGCGCTCAAGGTCGGGGGCAAGGAGTTCCTAGTCTGCCGACCGTCTCTCAAGGATCTGCTAGGAGTCATCGAAAGGCGCGCGCAGATAGTGACCCCGAAAGACTCGTTCTCAATCCCGATGCACCTAGACATCGGTTGTGGCGACCGAGTGATAGAAGGAGGAGTAGGTTCGGGCGCGCTCACCCTCGTTCTGCTGCGGGCTGTGGGAACGAGCGGAGTCGTGCACTCATACGAGGTAAGGAACGACTTCGCGGCCATTGCTGAGAAGAACGTATCCTTGTTGGAGAACGCAGGCTCTTGGAGGCTGCATGTCGCGGACGTCTGCACAGCCGAACTCGAGAAAGATGCCGATGCCGGAGTCCTCGATATCCCAAATCCTTGGGACGCGCTCCCGAACCTTGTCAAGGCCATCAGGATCAGCGGGACTATCTGCTGCTACGTGCCGAACGCAAACCAACTGGAAACCACCGTGCGGAAAATGCGCGAGCTGGGTCTTGACGAGATTGTCGCGTTCGAAACACTCCAGCGCGAGATGATTGTCCACGAGGGGGGCGTAAGGCCGAGCTTCGACATGCTCGGGCACACGGGATATCTTGCTTTTGGACGGAAGATGCGCAATTCATCGTGACCCCTCAAAATCTAAGTATGCGCTTCTGCAATCTCCCACGCAGGTGACATCGGGATGGTTATTGCAGAGGTCAGGGTCGAGCTGAAGAAGGGGGTGGCGGACCCTGAGGGCAAGAACACTTTGAAGGCGCTCGAGCTGTTGGGATTCGAGGGATTGAAGGATGTGAAGACCGTGAAGGTCTTCGACATTGTGATGGACGATAAGAGTCCGGGGGAGGCAGAGAAGAGAGTCGACGAGATGTGCAGGAGGCTTCTCGCGAACCCGGTCATCCACAACTACTCTATCAAGATGAAGTGAGGGACCGGCATGTCAACAGACAAGCTGTACACACGCCGTGAGGTCCCGTTCGAACTCGTGGAGATCAACCTGGAAGGCGCATCAGACTCCGAGCTTGTTGAGCTCAGCAGGGAGAGCGGCACGGCCCTCTCGCTTGAGGAGATCAAGCGCATCAGAGATTTCTTCCAGCAGAAGGGCAGACCTCCCACCGATGTCGAGTTTCAATCGCTCGGCCAGGCCTGGAGCGAACACTGTTGCTACAAGAGCTCCAAGATATACCTCAAACAGTACGTCTTCGGCATAAACACGCGCCAGGTCATCGACCGGGGCGACGCCGGAGTCATGGAATTTGACAAGGACCACGCCTATGCCTTGAGAATCGAGAGCCACAATCACCCGAGCGCGGTGGAGCCATACGGTGGTGCCGCCACCGGTATCGGTGGGATAATCAGAGACGTCCTCTGCATGGGGGCGCAGCCAATCGCACTCGTTGATCCGTTGTTCTTCGGTCCGCTGGATTATCCGTTCGAGAAGCTCCCCGCGGGGATCAAGCACCCGAAGTATCTCTTTGGCGGGATCGTCGCTGGCATCAGGGACTACGGTAACAGGGTCGGGATTCCAACGGTGTCGGGCGGCGTTTGGTTCGACGAGAGCTATGTCGGGAACTGCCTCGTGAACGTAGGGTGCGTCGGAATCTGTGAGAAGAAGAACCTCCGAAAGAACGCTGTCAGGGGACCGGGCGATGTCCTGGTCCTCGTAGGCGGCAGAACTGGCAGAGATGGAATCCACGGAGTCACTTTCGCCTCTGCAGTGCTTACGAAGGAGAGTGAGACGGAGTCCAGAGGAGCCGTCCAGCTCGGAGATCCGATCATGAAGGAACCAGTCATCCATGCCCTGCTCGAAGCGAACGAGAAGGGCTTGGTTAACGGAATGAAAGACCTCGGAGGAGGCGGCCTCTCCTGCGTAGTCGGCGAGATTGCCCTTGCTGGTGGTTGCGGAGCCGAGGTCGATCTGTCCAAAGTCCCGCTCAAGGAGGAGGGGCTGGCGCCGTGGGAGATCTGGGTTTCGGAGTCTCAGGAGCGGATGATGCTCTCAGTCTCTCCGAGGAATGTGGACGAGGTCCTGCACGTGTTCAGGCTGTGGGATGTGCCTGCCACGCCTGTAGGCAAGGTCATTCCCGAGAAGTCCGTCCGACTGTTCTTCCAGGGCGAGAAGGTATTCGACCTCGAACTCGAATTCCTGACCGCCGGTCCAGAATACTGTCGTCCATGCAGCGCCGAACGGATGGATTCCAGGAAGAAAGAGAAGGCACCTCACGCCAAAGCCAGGTACGACAAGGAACTCATCAAGCTGCTAAGTTCGGCCAACATATGCAACAAGGACTGGGTCATCAGGCAATACGACCATGAGGTCCGCGGGAACACGGTGATCAAGCCCCTACAGGGTAAGCTCGGTCATTCGAGTCACGGTGATGCAGCGGTTCTCAAACCGGTCGAAGATTCCTTCAGGGGCCTCGCAATCACAACTGCATCGAACCCGTTCGCAGTAGGCATCGATCCGTACAAAGGAGGAAAGACCTGCGTCGACGAAATGTGCAGGAACCTCGCGTCCGTTGGTGCGAGGCCACATTCGTTCACCAATTGCCTGAATTTCGGCAACCCAGAGAAGCCGGATAGGCTCTGGCTTTTCAGGGAGGCCGTCAGGGGCATGGGTGAGGTCGCCAAGGCTCTGAACATCCCGACTCCTTCCGGCAACGTCAGCTTCTACAACGAGGCCCCGTCGGGGGCGGTGCTGCCAACGCCGAGCCTGTTGGGTTGCGGCATAGTCCGTGACATCAGGAAGTGCGTGACCTCCGACCTCAAGCGGGAAGGCAACACTATCGCTCTTGTTGGCGCGACAAGACCTGAGATGGGGGCATCGCAATACTACAGGATGACCAAGAGCTACTCAGGCAGGGTCCCGGATGTCGACATACTCGCCCTCAAGGCGGGCATGGAGGTCGTGATAGGTGGCATCGAAAGAAGTGCGATAGTCTCTTGCCACGACATCTCGGACGGAGGCCTGGCAGTCGCGCTAGCGGAGATGTGCATAGGCGGGGACGTCGGCGCTGAGGTCGATCTCAGCAGAATGGAGAAGCTGAGGTCCGACGTCAGATTGTTCTCGGAGGCTAACAGCAGGTGGCTCGTTGAGCTGAAGAAAGGGAAGGAGAAACAGCTACCCAAGGACAGAAAGACAAAGGTCGTCCGGCTTGGAACAGTCGGCGGCGATTCGCTCAAGATGACAGCAGGCAAGATGCTCGTTAACTCGGATGTCGACAAACTCGCGCGGAGCTTCAACTCGACACTATGGAGGTTGGTCGGATGAAGGCCAGCCAGGTCAAGGTATGCGTCCTGAGGATCGAGGGAACGAACTGCGAGGAGGAGTCCTTCGCCGCGTTCAAGCGCTTGGGAACTAGACCTGAGAAGGTGCATCTCAAACAACTCACTGGGACGGACGTCGCACACGAGGAGAAACGGAACCTGTCCGATTATCAGATCCTGGTACTGCCTGGCGGATTCTCCGCGGGCGACTATGTGCGTGCGGGCGCGATTTTTGCCGCGCGCATGAAGAGCAAGCTCTCGAAGGACCTAGTCGGATTCGTCAAATCCGGAAAGCCCATCCTTGGGATCTGCAACGGATTCCAGATACTGGTCGAAACCGGCCTTCTGCCTGCGATGTCTGGTGTGATGTCGGAGGTACCCGAAGCAGTCCTGGGAACGAACGATTCCGGAAGGTTCGAGTGCAGGCCCACACTGCTACGAAAAGTCAACAAAGGAAGCTGCGCGTTCACCTCACGGATATCGCCTGACAAGATATCGCTGATACCTTCTGCCCATGCTGAGGGGAAGCTGATGTTCCCGCTGGAGAAGGCGAAGAAGATCGTCCGCGAACTCGAGGACAATGACCAGATAGTGTTCAAATACGTCGATCCCGAAGGAAACCTGGCAGGATATCCCTGGTGTCCGAACGGTTCGACCGACAACATCGCTGGGATATGCAACAGAGAGGGCAACGTCTTCGGCTTGATGCCTCATCCGGAGAGAGTGTTCTTCAGATTCACGCATCCCGACTGGACGAGGTCACCCGACGGACCTGGCGATGGCAAAGCCGTTTTCGAGTCGGTTCTGGAATACGTAGCCAAGAAGCTGTGAGAGTCCTGCTCAGGCATTAGAGCGCGACGTGCCTCTTACAGAGACACTATTAGTTCGACCTGGTCGCCGTCCTTCAATCCCAGTGAGCGTCTGAGATGGTACTTGCAGATCACCTCTATGATGTCGGTGTGATGTGATCTCACAGGAAGTACTACCGCGCACTCCATGTTGTGTATGGTCGCCAGGAAGCACTTGACATCACCGAAAGTCCTGCCTTCCTTCTCGAACCCCTTGATCAATATTCCTTCGGATTTGCGCAGTATGTCGAGTTTAGGAAGCTCCGGATCCGCCAGCCTGAGGTTGAGCGTCCCCTCGAATGGTTTGAACCAGAGCTTCTTCTGGAATTGGTCTGCGTAAGCCTCCTGATTCACGTAGTACTGACCCTCACCGAGGCCAGATGTTACATTCCCGATCAACACCAGGTGGTCCTTCATCTCGAAAATCCGCTGATAGTCCGAGTACTCTTTCCTCAGTAGGTCGAACCCTTTGTCGGTGAGCTTGATTCGCTGTCTCCTGGCGCCCAAGTCCCGTTCGATGAGGCCCTCTCCGAGCAGCTCCAGTATCTTCTTCGAGGCAGACTGCTGACTTATCTCGAGCACATTTCCAAGCTCTCGCGAAGATATCGCGATGTAGTCATGGACGCCGCCCATGAGAGCTATGTGCTTCAGAGTGGCAATCTGCTTCTCATGCATGCGACTGCTCGGATTACGTAGGACTCATAATATCTTTTCGTCGGATAATTGGCTAGAACTCGTCGGCCACTAGATATCGCTCTGCCCGCAACCTAATTACTGGAATTCTACGCTCCCTGAGCCGGGAAATCAGTTCCCTATCATTTGTCAGGACAGCTGCCTCCCGTTGCTCGGCGATGGCTAGCACAGCATCATCTCCGCTGAGCTCCGTCTCAACGATGCTGTATTTTCGCGCGAGCGCGAGCGCGGCCTTCGCACTCTTATCCGTTGCGTTGGACAGCTCGCCAAGAACCGAGCTCGGGACAAAGACGGGTATCTCCCCGAAAAGCCTCTTGAGCTCCCGATCCAAATTGAGCTTGAACTGAAAAGGCATGAGCAGCCCGTTCGCGTCGAGGACTATGGACCTGGGCAAGAGACCACGCGCCTACTCGATGACGCCGTAGCCGATCAGGCGCCACTTGCTAGCTATACGCCTGGAGATTGCTATCCTCTGGCCCTTCTCGACGCAGACCGGTATCTTGAGCGATACCTCCGCCGAGTCTGACCGGCCGCTCGTGACCACTCCCACCGTCGTGGCCGTCCCCGCGCTCAGCATGAGAGGTTCGTTGGTCTTCAGACTGTCAACGGCAAGGTCGGAGGTCACACCGACCACACGCTTCATCAGCTCGGTCCTGAAAGCGAGTTCGTTGACCATCGGTGGAAGCGTCCCGGGAACGCCCGCGATCCTGCCGACTAGAGAATCCGACTTGGTGAAAGATGGGTCCAGACCGGTGCCGATGGCGATGAGCCCCCCCGGCGTCGCCTTGTCGAGCGCAAGTCCACCAGCGAAGAGAGACCTGATCTTGGTGATGATCGGCTCCCACGAGGATTTGCTGCCGACCGTGACCTTCCTGCCAGGGACGATCTCGATCTCGTCGCCGACTTCGAGAGTACCTTGGGTGAGGGAGCCTCCAATCACACCACCCCTGAGGTTCTCAATCTTCGTCCCGGGCACATTCACATCGAAAGACCTGGCAACGTACATCCTCGCAGGCTTGGATTTGTCCCACTTCGGAGTCGGGATCTTCGCCTCGATGGCCTCGATGAGCATGTCTATGTTGACGTCGTGATGTGCAGATATCGGGATGATAGGTGCCTTCTCTGCGATGGTGCCCTTGATGAATTCCTGGATCTCTTTGTAGTTCGCCCTAGCCTCCTCGGCGGAGACTATGTCTATCTTGTTCTGGACGACAATTATCTTATCCACACCAATAATACTGAGAGCCATCAGATGCTCCCTGGTCTGCGGCTGGGGACATGATTCGTTCGCCGCTACCAACAGGAGCGCACCGTTCATGATGGCCGCGCCCGAAAGCATCGTGGCCATCAATGTCTCGTGCCCTGGAGCGTCAACAAAAGATACCGAGCGAAGGAGCTCGCACTCCCCTTCACAACCCGGGCAGGTCGGCTTGTTAGAATAACACTGTGGGCCCTCGCAGTTCTTGCACTTGTAGAAAGCCACATCCGCATATCCGAGGCGGATGGAGATGCCACGCTTGACCTCTTCCGAGTGCCTATCGGTCGTCTCTCCCGTCAGAGCCTTCGTCAACATGGTCTTGCCATGATCGACATGGCCGATCATGCCGATGTTAGTCTCTGGCTGGGTCGGAACCTTCATTCCTTCTTCTTCTCCTCTTTCTTGACGATCTCAGAAATGGGCTTCATCCCATGTTGTGTGACCTTCATGTTCACCTGGAGCGTGTCCGGGGCGACCGTGTTCCCTCTCACATTCTTGCGCCGCCTGAGACCGCCCTCCTCGGCTTTGAATCCAATTCCTCTCGACATCAAGAGCTTCTTCCTCCTCGGTCCAGGGAGGTCCTTCCTCATCGGGAACCCGTCTTTGTCGCTCCCGCCGGTTATCTGCAGCTTGAACCCCGGGAGTCCTACGAATATCCCGTCGATCACATCGCCTATCTTCTTGCCGATGAGCGAGTTCGCATGATGTCCTGTGACAGGCACCTGGTACGTCTTGCCATCTTTTGGATCGCCGATAACGGCTCTGAAATCTGCCAAACAATCCACTCCGGTTTGCAGTGGGGCCTATCGCGCAAGGAGTTAAATAGGTTTCGGAACTGGCACTGTCCGATTTTCCGAATGCTGGAAGAGCCGATTATCTCGACACGGACGCAGATGTACGTCGCCACCGATATCAACCGGCCCCGCGATTATGATTCGTAGGCAAACCGACATGAAGAAGATCACAAGCAAGATTCTCAAGAATATGATGGATAGTGACGAGGATTTCGTACTCGTCGATGCACGAGTTCATGAGGGATACGAGAAGGAGCATCTGCCTGGGGCAATTCGGATGCCAGCGGACCGTCTCGGTGAACATCTGCTGAAACAGTACAAGAGAAATCGCACCATCGTCACATATTGCTCCGGATGGTCATGCGAATCCAGCACGATTGCGGCGCAGAAACTGGAGAAGTACGGGTTCACCAACGTTCTCGATTTCAAGGGCGGCCTCGAGGACTGGAAGAAGGCCAGTTACCCCACTAAGAAAAGCTAGGCGCCCCAGAACTGTCTTTCCTTCCGTTTGATCTGGCGCAGCTGTTCGAGCACTTCGATTTCGTCCGCCTTCAGTCCGAATTTGGCGAGTTCGGCCACGTGGCTCTCCGGCACATCGACCAGGAGCACATCCTCGACATCTATCTGACGACCGACGGTGGGCTCGTCTATCGCGACTGCAATCTCCTGACCCGCGACCGCTTCCTTCAAGGATTCTTCGCCGCTTCTCAGGCTCTTGATCTTGCCTACTGACTTCCCGTCCAGTTTGACAAGGCCTTGACCTGGCCTGATTCTCCCCGCGAGAACTCGTACCCCTACGATCGCCGGCTTGCTGACTCTGAACACATGGTCCCTCATGATTATGATCTTGCCCGGGAAGACGACCTCGAGCCGTCTCTCGACCTCGAGCTCCTTCTTCCTCTCTTCGCACCAGTTGTTGTAGTCCTCGAGAAGCCGATACATCACGTCGTTCTCGAAGATCTTCACTCCGAGCGACCTGGCCTCGGATCTCGCGTCATCATTGATCGGGACGTTGAACGCGAATATCGCCTGGTGCACCGGATTCTTGAAGTGAGACGCCTCCACGACGTCCTTCCTCGTCACGCTCCCGATGTCGATCTTCCTTATCGGAAGCTCGGTTTTCTTGCACTCGAAGGCGAATGCTTCGAGCGAACCGATTGCGTCCCCACGTACTATGATGCCCTCTTCAGCAAGATCGACCTTGATGACGCTCTGTTGCCTGATCTCCTCCTTGATCTCGTCCAAGTCACCGTTCACGACTCTGATCATTCCACCAGCCATCGCATTCTCCAGAGTCTGGGCGACGATTCTTATTCCGGCCGCAGCGGAGACCTCCTTCACCCTGTCGAACCGCTGCGTCGGATCCCTGATCTCGTCCAGAGGCCTCGGCCTCTGGAGCCCCTTGACCTTGGTGACTATCGGCTCGCCCTTGACGGAAGAGACCACGATCTGGTCTCCGACCTTGATGGTACCCTTGTAGATTATCGAGTCGATCGCGGTGCCTATTCCACGCTCCTCCTTGACCTCGAGCACGGTTCCTTCGCCCGCGCCCTCTTCGGTAATGAGCTCGTCTTCGAGGAATCTCTGGGCCAACCCGACCAATATGAGCAGTAGGTCGGGGAGCCCTTCGCCGAACTTCCCGCTGATGGGGACCATAGCTATCGTCTTCGTGAAGTCGGTTATTTTGTCGAATCGATCCGCACTGAAACCGGTCTGGTCGAAAATCTTCCCTGAGATGTTGTAAAGCCTCGTGTCAAGATCTGCGGCCACCCGAGGATCTTGCTCCGCAAGAGACTGATGGAATGGCATCATGTCATGATGTCTCCACCCGGGGATGAGGTCGATTTTGTTGGCAGCAATCACGAACGGCGTCTTCCCCTTCCTCAGAATGCTGATGGACTCGACCGTCTGCGGTTTGATGCCGTCGATGACGTCTATGACGAGTACCGCGAGGTCGGACAGAGCGCCTCCGCGAGTCCTCAGAGTCACGAAGGAGTAGTGCCCAGGAGTATCTATGAAAAGGAGGCCTGGCACGTTGAATTTCCTGTCTCCGATAAGCGGTCCGCAGAGCTTGTAGATGGTCTCGATGGGCACATCCGTGGCCCCGATATGCTGCGTGATCCCGCCGGCCTCCCTCGAGACGACCTCGGTCCCCCTGATCATATCGAGGATAGTCGACTTACCGTGGTCGACGTGTCCCATGACCGAGACTATCGGATGCCGAACGGCCATAACCAGTCAAAACACAGGACCGTATATCAAGTAATCGGAGCACCGCACTGGCTGCTGACGGAAAACAGACGAATGGGTTTCGTGGGGTTTACCGCTCAAAGAGCCAAGACTCGTCGATCTTGTCGTACTTCTGTATCTCATAGTCGTTGAAGAACAGATTGATTTCGCGCTTAGCGCTCTCCGAGCTGTCAGAACCGTGGACGATATTCCTGCCGGTCGCCTGGCCGAAGTCCGCTCGGATCGTTCCCGGGAGCGCATCCTGCGGGTTGGTCTTGCCCATCATGGCCCTCAAGGCTGCCACGGCGTTCTCGCCCTCGAGCACCATGCAGACCACCGGGCCCGACGTTATGTAGGAGAGGAGCGGCTCGTAGAACGACTTTCCCTTGTGCTCCTCGTAATGCCTCTCGGCGAGTTCCTTCGGGATCCGCATGAACTTCATCCCGCAGATCTTCAGCCCGCGCTCCTCGAACCTCTGGACGATCTTCCCTACGAGGCCTCTCTGGACTCCGTCTGGCTTGACCATGGCAAAGGTCTTCTCTATCATTCCTTGGCCTCCTCAGAGGGCGTGGCCTTCGTCTCCTTCTTGGGCTTCTCCGCTTTCGGCTCCTGCGTCTTCTTTGCGGGCTCGGCCTTCTTCGCTGCGGTGGGCTTCTTCTCCGCCTTCGGTGCCGGCTTCGTCTCAGAGGCCTTGGATGTCTCCTCCTTCGCGACGACCTTCCCCTCCGCCTTCTCCTCGGGCTTCGCCTCGGCTTCCTTCTTCTCCAGCTTCTTGAGCTTCCTTGGCTTCGGCTTCTCCTCCGGTTCGGGAGCGCCCTTCATCCTGGTCTGCTTCTCCCGCTCGTAGTAGCGGGTCCATGTAGTTCTGCGCGGCACCCTCTTAAGAATGACAAGATTCTTGAAACACTTCGAGGAACAGAAGTTGTAGACCACTCCGTCCTTCTTGATGTACATCCTGCCCGTCCCCGGTTCGATCTCGTCACCACAGAACGTGCATACTCTGCGCTCTACCATTGAACATCACCTCACACGATTGAAGCTATCAGCGCACGCTGAGCTTCCTCGCCTCTCTCGAAGTCTCCTTGAGCATAAGCACATCGCCGACCCTCACGGGACCCATGACGTTCCTAGTGATGATGCGCCCCTTGTCACGGCCGTCCATGACCCTGACCTTGACTTGGGTCGCCTCACCCGTCATGCCGGTCCTGCCAATGACCTCGACGACGGTCGATGGAATGCTATCATCATCAGCCATCTAAGACACCTACTTCTTCAGAGCCTTCAGCTTCTCTGCCAGCTCGTCCATCAGCGGCTTTCCCTTCGCAGCATCGAGTATGGCGACCGCTGCGGTCGGCTTCTCGAGCCCGCAGGCGTTGCCGAGCTCGGCCTTGCTCGGGACGAACGCGTACGGCACATTGCGCTCGTCGCAAAGTGCTGGCATGTGCATCAGAATCTCGGGCGGAGAGACGTCCTCCGCGAGGACGACCATCTGGGTCTCCCCTCGCTCGACGAGCTTCGTGACCTCGTTCGTGCCCTTTCGCAGCTTCCCGCCGTCTCGGGCGAGTTCCACGAGTTCGTACACCTTGTCAGCTAGTTCCTTCGGCATCTCGAATTTTACGTATACAGGCTTTGCCAAGTTGATACCTCCTTCAGGTGCTTGCGCACCGTCATCATTCACAGGCCCTTTTGTCAGAAAGAGCAGAACAAGTAAAGGCTCTCCGTATAAAAGAGTTGCTGAACCAATCCGCCTGGCCTTCCCGAGGCTCCTGCTGTGGAGCGGTTATATATCCGCGCTGGGCATCTGGGAATCGGTGACCAGAACGGTCGAGCGAATGATTCATTTTCAGCCGCTGGGAAGGAAGGTCGAAGCCCGGAAGGAGACGCCCCTTCTCGACCTCGCGCGAGAGGCCGGTGTGCAGATCGAATCGATATGCGGTTACGCGGGAAAATGCGGCAAGTGCAAGGTCGTGATCACTTCTGGCGCCTTGAACCTATCAAAGGCGACCGAGAGTGAGAGGGACCTCATACCCGAGAAGGACAGGCGAGCTGGCATGAGGCTCGCTTGTCAGACGTACATCAAATCGTTCGGTAAGATAGTCGTCGAGGTCCCCGAGGGGAGCAGAAGGGGGCATCACCGACTGCTCGCGGCCGGGGTGGAGCCCAAGGTAAAGCTCAGCCCCGCTCTCAAGAAAGTCGTGCTCAGGCTGCCTCCTGCGACCCTCAAGGATCTGAGGGCCGACGATGACCGGCTCCTGGAAGTACTCTTCAAGAAGGCCCATCTGAAGAGCAGCATATCGCCTGGCGTCCACGGCAGGATTCCCGAAGCGCTCCGAAAGCAGGACTGGGTGACAACTGTCACGCTCTACAGGAACTGGGAAGTCATCCAGGTGGAGCCCGGGGACACTTCGCGCAACCTGTTCGGAGTGGCGGTGGACATAGGAACGACGAAGGTCGTGGCGTACCTGATTGATCTTTTCACGGGAGACATAGCAGCCACCGAGAGCATGCCCAATCCTCAGATACCCTACGGTGAGGACCTCATGTCAAGGATTTCCTACACGATTAAGGAGAGAGATGGCGCGGGTCGACTCCAGTACGCGATTGTGGACGGGATCAACACGCTCGTCACAAGGCTCTGTACCGCGAAGGGCATCTCCAGGGATGATGTCCTTGAGATGATGGTCGTGGGCAACACCGCGATGCATCACCTGTTCTTTGGGATACCAGCACAGCACGTGGCGGCAGCTCCCTACGCTCCTGCTGTGAGGACGTCGATCACTGTCAGCCCGAGCCACATCGGACTTAATATCTACCCGTTCGGGAAGGTCTCGTCACTCCCGAATGTTGCGGGGTTCGTCGGGGCCGACGCCGTCGCCGACCTCATCTCGAGCGGGCTGTACAACGACAACAAGATCGGCATGATGATCGACATCGGGACGAACACTGAGATCATAGCGGGGAGCAAGCGCAAGCTTCTGAGCTGCTCGTGTGCCTCTGGTCCCGCCTTCGAGGGGGCGCACATCAAGTACGGCATGCGCGCATCCACGGGGGCAATCGAACGCGTCTGGATCGACCCATCGACACTAGACGTGAACCTCCGAACCGTTGATGACGCTCCCGCGAGGGGCATATGCGGATCCGGGATCGTTGACGCTGTCTCCGAGCTTTTCAAGGCGGGAGTGCTTGAGCCGTCGGGCAAGATGATGGCATCCGAGAACAACCGAATCCGCAGGGGCAAGGAAGGGACGGCCGAGTTCGTCCTCGCGACCGGGAGCGACACCGCCACCGGAGAGGACATCACGATAACGCAGCACGACATCCAGGAGATACAGCTGGCTAAGGCCGCGATATTCACCGGAGTCTCCATTCTCATGAAGAGGCTGAGAATCAAGCCTTCGGAACTGACGCGAGTATACGCTGCGGGTGCCTTCGGGACCTACGTCGACGCATCGAGCGCGATTCACATAGGTATGTATCCCGAAGTCCCGGTCGACAGGATCAGCTTCATCGGGAACGCTGCTGGTTCAGGCGCCAGGATGTGCCTCCGCTCAGTGGAGAAACGGGAGCTTGCGGACGAGCTGTCGAGGAAGGTCGAGTACGTGGAGTTGGCCGCGGAGAAGGAATTCCAGAAGGAGTTCGCCCAGGCGATGTTCCTCCCGCACAGGGACCTCTCCCGATTTCCGAACCACAAGAAGAGGACCTCGAAGTACCACTGGAGCTGACGAGACTCGATCAGTGGAAATGGAGGCTTCGCGGAGCGAAGGCGACGAACATCGACGGTCGGAATGGCATTCTATCCACGGGGCCCGAAATCGAAAATCGGCCCTCATATAGCCCGAACCTTGCACGGTTTTCGAAGCACCCCCGCACAGCTTAAATAAGGTATCCACATTGGCGCAACCAACGGGTACTGGCCGTCAGAGCCAGCACCTGGGGTTGTATGTGAAATAATGAAGACAATGGTCTTGGGAGTAGGAGCGGTTGGCTCCGTGGCTGCCGAGGTGCTCGCGAACTCCGGGGAGTTCGAACAGGTCGTCCTCGCGGACATGAACCTAGAGAGGGCCAAGCGCGTCGAGAAGAAGATATCGAACGACAAAGTGATCGTAAAGAAAGTCGACGCATCGGACGTCGACGGGATGGCGAAGGCGTTCCAGGGCATCGACCTGGTTCTCAACGGTGTCATCCCGAGGTTCAACCTGGGCATAATGGACGCGTGCCTGAAGGCGAAGGCAAGTTACGCGGACATGGCCTGGGATGTAGCGCTTGACACTACCAAGGCCGGAGATGTGATCAAGGAGACACCTGCCTGGAAGCAGCTGAAGAAAGACTCTGAGTTCAAGAAGGCCGGTCTGACCGGAATGATGGGCTTGGGGTGCGACCCTGGCTTGTCGAACTTGTTCGCTAGGCTGGCTGCGGACCGGCTCGACAAGGTGAAGCAGATACTGGTCAGGGACGGCGACAACGGCACGGTCGAGGGGCATAAGTTCGCCCCGATGTGGTCTCCCGAGACGCTCATCGAGGAGGTCCTGATGCCCGCAACGATCTACAAGAACGGGGCATACAGAAAGCTCCCGCCGTTCAGCGGCAAAGAGCTCTTCGAATTTCCTGAGCCTGTGGGCAGACTGCCGATCTACAATGTTGACCACGAGGAGGCCGAGACGCTGCCCACATTCATCGGCGAGGTCCTGGGCAAGGGCTGTGACTACTGCGATTTCAAGATCGCCCTTGACGACTCATATGTCGAGGCGATCCAGATGATAGGCATGCTCGGCCTCTCTAATCCTAGCAAGATCGATGTGAAGGGAGCGAAGGTCGCTCCGAGGGACGTCGTGGCTGCGTGCCTGCCTGACCCGTCGACTCTCGGAGAGCGCGCGACGGGCACATGTGCGATAGGTACCGTCACCAAAGGCGTCAAGGACGGCAAGGACGTGAGCTACTACTCATGGATCCAGCTGGACCACAAGGACACCTTCGACAGGTACGGCCACAGTGCCACTGCATACTCAGTGGGTGTTCCGCTCGCGATCGCATCCATACTGTTCGCCCAGGGCAAGATCACTCAGAAAGGTGTCTTCCCGCCGGAGATGCTCGAACCAGAGCCGTGGCTGCCCCTGCTCAAGAAGCTCGGGATGCCCGTTCACACGCTCGAGCAGAGAAGATACTGAGCGGGCCCTCGACCTACCTCTTTGATACAATGGGTTCATAAACCCCCAGCATGCCAGCTGATGCTCTCCGAGAGAGGTTTAATTAGGGCATCAATCATTGGCGGTTGGGGGATTTTAGAGAGTCTTTCCCACACAATGGAGGCAACTGAAAGAATGAAGACCATGGTTTTGGGAGTAGGTGCAATCGGATCTGTAACTGCACAATGCCTTGCCGGCTCCGACGAATTCGACAAGGTCATCCTTGGCGCAAGGAACCCCGAGAAGGGGAAGCGCTTGGAGAAGAAGATCGGCTCGGACAAGGTGAGCGTCGCGAACCTCGACGCCTCGAACGTCTCCGCGATGACGAAGGCGTTCAAGGGGCTCGACCTGGTCTGCAACCTCGCGATACCGAGGTTCAACTTCGCCATCATGGAGGCCTGCGAGAAGGCCAAAGTCAATTACTTGGATACCGCATGGGACATCGCAATCGACAAGACGCCCCCGGGAGGAATATGTGACCCCGGACCTCCGTCGTTCCTGTACCTGAAGAAGGACGCGGCATGGAAGAAAATGGGCCTGACTGGAATTCTAGGCATCGGGTGCGACCCGGGCTTGTCGAACCTCTTCGCCAGGAAGGGGGCAGACAAGATGGATTCAGTGAAGGAGATACTGATTCGGGATGGAGACAACGGCTATGTCGAAGGTTACGACTTCGCACCGCTGTGGTCGCCCGAGACACTGATCGAGGAAGTGCTCATGCCCGCGACATACTTCAAGGACGGCAAGTACAGGAAGTACGGCTCGTTCGAGAACAAGGAGACGTTCGACTTCCCGGACGGGGTTGGCAAAATACCGATATACAATGTCGCCCACGAGGAGTCGGAGACGCTGGGTACGTACATCGGAGAAGTCCTCGGAAAGGGCTGCCAGTACACTGACTTCAAGATCGCCCTCGGCGACGAGTACGTCGACGCGATCAAGATGATCGGCAAGCTCGGCCTAGACAACCCGAACAAGATCAAGGTCAAGGATGTCAGCGTTGCGCCCAGAGATGTCGTCAACGCGGTTCTGCCTGACCCGTCAACGCTTGGCCACCTGGCGAGAGGACAGTGCGCCATAGGCGCAGTAGTGAAGGGCAAGAAGAACGGCAAGGACATGGGATACTACGGATGGACATCATTGGACCACAAGCTGTGCTTCGACAAGTGGAACAACAGCGCCACGGCATGGTCCGTTGGAGTCCCCGCCGCGATCGCCGCAATCCTGTTCGCCCAGGGGAAGATCAACATGAAGGGAGTGTTCCCGCCGGAAATGATGGATCCGGACCCGTTCATCAAGATGCTCCCCAAGTTCGGCATGAACTACAAGGAAAAGACAATCTGAAAACGCACCCTAATGGACTGATGGTCGCGGGACCATCAGTCCGATCGCTTTTCGTTGCGCTGCATCGAATGCCATCCAGCGCCAGCACTATCAGTTTATAGACAGTTGCCATTACTGCCCGCGATGGCAGCAGGGGACGACCGAATCAGAAGGTTCTACCTCTTCCGTGCGGTCACATCATTCTCGCTCTGGATTCCCTTCTGGACCCTGTGGCTCTACGGCAACGTAGGGAGCATGTTCCTGCTGACCGTCGTCGACGCCGCCTTCTGGATAACGATGATCGTACTCCAGATACCGACTGGCCTCATAGGGGACAAGTACGGCAGGAAGACAGTGCTGTTCCTGGGCGAGGTGTTGTTCGCTGCCGGAGTGCTGTGCTTCGGTCTGAGCACCGAGTTCTGGCAGTACCTCGTATCAAACATTGTATGGGCCCTGGGCGTGTGCTTCATAGTCAGCGGGGACACGCCGTTCCTCTACGACACGCTACTTGAACTGAAACGCTCGAACGAATTCATCACGATAATGTCGAAGGCCTATGCAGTCATGTACGCGATGAACGCCGCTGCTTGCATTGTCGGCGGGTTCATCGTAACTACCACCGACAGGCTCGACCTGACCCTCATCTTCGCGGCATTCGTAGGACTGCTGGGGTCATTCACGGTCGTCATGCTCAAGGAGCCCGTTGTTGACAGGCGCCACATGGACTCCTTCAAGAAACAGTTGAGGGCCGGCATAAAGATGGTCATCTTCTCCAGGCCAATCCTGGTTCTGATCTTCTTCCAGGTTGTGATCGAAATCGCGATCTACGTCATGGCCGTCTTCAGGGCGGTCTACATGAGCGAAGACCTCGGCCTCGGGTTCCTCGAGATAGGCCTGTTCTACGGGAGCTTCAGCGTAGTCACGGGAATCGTGATGTTTCGCGCAGGCAAGATAGAGTCGGCTCTGGGGGAGAAGTATTCGCTCGTGTTTCTATTCATGGCAGTCCTCTTCTCTTTCACGATGGTTTTCGTGGTCACTTCCCCGGCCGCGATAATCGTGCAGTACCTCATGTACACCGTGTCGGGGCTGCTCGGGCCGATCACTAACGGATACATCAACAAACGAGTGGCGTCGAGTCAGCACAGATCGACGGTCATAGCCATCGGCACGTTCATTTTCACCGCCGTACTGACCGTGGTCGAGGTCTCGTCCGGATGGGCCGCATCGCAATGGGGCACCCCGCAGACGATGCTCATCTTAGGCATAGCTCTGACCCCCATCGGGATACTGCTGCTCTGGGCCTGGTTCAGGCAGGTCGACAAGGCCGCCAAGGCTCATCAAGTAAGAGTGCTGAAGCAGTTCTAGTAACTGTCGAAAAAGCCCTCGCTGGGCAGTAAACAGAAAAAGGGGGGAGGATAACGAACACTACAAAAGCGTGGTACCTAATAAATGTTATCACAGTTGATAATCCCTGTTGACGAAACGAAAATCAGGGCCTGATGCCCAGGGTTTTCTCCTTCTCCGCGACTATCAACCTCGTCTTGATGACGGAGTCAGTATTCAAAGAAATGCTGTCGATGCCGCATTCGACAAGGAATTCGGCGAAGTCAGGGAAGTCGGAAGGCGCCTGACCGCATATGCCGATCTTCCTGCCCTTCTTCTTGACGCGCTCGATTACCGTCTGGATCATGTGCTTGACGGCCGGGTTGCGTTCGTTGTATAGGTGGGACACCAACTCAGAATCCCTGTCCAACCCGAGCATTAGCTGAGTCAGGTCGTTCGAGCCGATGGAGAACCCGTCGAAAACCTCCGCGAACTCATCCGCCAGTACGACATTGCTCGGGATCTCCGCCATCATGTAGATCTCGAGACCGTTCTCGTGTTGCTTCAGCCCGAACTCGGTCATAGTGTGCACGACCTTCCTGCCCTCCTCTGGCGTCCTGCAGAACGGCACCATCACCTTCACGTTGGTCAGGCCCTTCTTGTCCCTGACGCGCCTGAGCGCCAGACACTCGAGCCTGAAGGCCTCCTTGAAGTGGCCAGAATAATATCTCGAGGCGCCTCTCCAGCCCAACATCGGGTTCGCTTCGGTGGGCTCATAGAGTGTTCCTCCGAGGAGACTGGCGTATTCGTTCGTCTTGAAGTCGGACAGCCGCACGATCACATCCCGGGGATGGAACGTCGCGGCAATCTTGCCGACACCCCAGGCTAGCTTCTCAACGAAGAAGTCCTCCTTGTCCTCGTATCCCGGGGTCTTTTCCTCTATCGCGTCGACTATTTTGGCGATCTCAGGGTCTGACTCCGCTTTCTTCCTGAGCTTGTCGAACTCTATGAGGGCGAGCGGGTGAATGCCGATGTGGGACGCTATGATGAACTCGAGCCGCGCCAGTCCGACCCCGTCGCAAGGTATCTGCCCCTGGGTGAACACGTGCTCGGGCACACCCACGTTCATCATGATCTTCGTCCTGGTATTCGGGAGGTTCGATATGTTGGTCTTGTCAACCCTGAACTTCAGGATACCGTCGTAGACGAGTCCCTGCCCCTCCGAGCAGTCGATGGTCACCTTCTGACCAGTCTTGATCAGCTTGGTCCCGTTCCCAGTGCCGATGATGCACGGGATGCCGAGCTCCCTCGAGACAATCGCGGCATGACAGGTTCTTCCGCCCCTGTCAGCCACTATCGCCGAGGCGATCCGCATGATCGGCTCCCAGTCTGGGTCGGTCTTGTCAGTCACGAGAACCTCGCCCTTCTTGAACTCGGATATCTCGTAGACGCTCTCGAGCACCCGGACGACGCCCTGGCCGATCTTGCTGCCTACTGGCTCCCCCTTGACGAGCACATCGCTCCTCCCTTCGAGCACGTATGTCTCGAGCACGCTCTGCGATTTGACCGCGTGGAACGTCTCCGGCCTCGCCTGGACTATGTATAGCTCGCCAGTGATGCCATCCTTGGCCCACTCGATGTCCATGGCCTTTTTGTAGTGGTCCTCGATTGCGCAGGCCCACTTAGCGAGCTTGACTATCTCATCATCCTCGAGCACGAACCTCTGGCGGTCGCGTTCCGGCACCTCGACGTCCTCGTGCCCCTTGGACGTGTAGATCAACTTGTGTGTCTTGCTCCCGAGCTTCTTCTCGATGATGGGGTCCTCGAACTTGTCGATGGCCTCCTTGAAGACGTAGAACTGGTCAGGGTTGACAGCGCCCTGTACTATCGTCTCACCAAGCCCCCAGGCACCTGTGATATAGACCACGCCATCGAACCCGCTCTCAGTGTCGAGCGTGAACATGACGCCGGAGCATGCGAGGTCGCTCCTGACCATCCTCTGCACACCGACTGACAGCGCATTGCCTGTCTGACCGAATCCCTTGTGACACCTGTATGCGATGGCCCTATCGGTGAACAGTGAGGCGAAGCACTGCTTGATGGCGTCGAGGACCTTCAGCTCTCCGCGCACATTGAGTATAGTCTCATGCTGCCCAGCGAAGGACGCACCGTCGAGGTCCTCGGAGGTCGCGCTCGAGCGGATCGCCACGCTTGGATTGGGGATGCTGAGCCGCCTACCGAGCTCCCAGTAGCCATATTCGATCTCGCGGCGCAGGTCGGGAGGAAAATCGGAGTCGAGGAACAGCTGCCTGATCTTCTTCCCCCCTTCGGCTACTTCCGCCGGGTTGTCGGTGTCGAGGTCCTTGACCATGTCATCGACCTTGTCCTCGAGGTCGTTGTGGGCGACGAAAGCCCTGAACGAGTCCGTTGTGACTGCAAAACCCTCAGGCACCTTGATGCCCATGCCGGTCAGGTGTCTGATCATCTCGCCCAAGGAGGCATTCTTCCCGCCGACCCTAGCGATGTCTTTGATGCCGACTTTGTCGAACCATAGCAGCAGCTCGTTGGTTTTCTTGTTCGAGCCGTTGTCCCCCTTGAGCATTATTCGCCCCGCCCAAAGCATACTGACGCCGCGGCTTGATCCACGTAGCGCTCGTGACTTCGGTCCGTCGTCCCTCAAATCGACGAGCTGCAGGCATTCTTCCCCGAGACCTACCAGACAGCCATCGGGACGTGTGCATACTGTCTGACTGAATGCGTAGAGGGATAAATGTCCCGCACTTAATAACATTTCTCAGGTACCTTTCGCGGGCGACGGATGCTGGCAACCACCGGAACAACCCACCCGATGATATGCTCATTTCTGTGCAGAGGCGGGGAAATGAATTATGCGTCGACCGCGTTCACTCGGGCGCTGGTCATATGAGAGTGGCGATGCTGACTTACAGCACGAGGCCGAGAGGAGGAGTTGTCCACGCGCTGAAGCTAGCCGAGAGACTGCACGCGCTGGGCCTCGATGTCACCCTGTATTCGCTCGCGCGCAAAGACGACCCATCATCGTCCGCGGGCTACTTCAGGAGCGTCTCCGTTCCGTTCGAAATCTTCTCATACGAGTGGCATGCTGATCTGATCACCCGACTCGGGAGAATGATAGAAGCCTACTCCGCGAGCCTCCCCAAAGACATGGACATCTACCACGCTCAGGACTGCATAGGTGGCACCGCGCTGGCCCGCATGAAATCAAAGGGAGAAATCGCCGCGCCGATCTTCCGAACGATTCATCATGTTGACGATTTCGCGGAGCCGAGACTGTTCGAGTTCGAGAAACGCGCTGTGGCGCAGGCAGACCACAGGTTCGTAGTCTCGAGGTATTGGCAGAAGGCGCTGAAGGACGACTACGGATACGATTCCATCATCAGCTACAACGGGATCGATGTATCGGATTTCTCCGGACTCCCTGACAGGAAATCGATGGCGCCGTCCATCCTCTTCGTGGGAGGGTTGGAACCGAGGAAGGGACTGGAGTACCTTGTGCACGCGCTGGAGTACGTCGTCGAGAAGTTCCCGGATGCGCATTTGATCGCCATCGCTAAGACCGGGTTCAGAGGGACTGACGAAGTCGGATGGTTCAAGGCCTTGGCCAACAGGCTGGGGCTCACGGATAACATCGAGTTCCATGAGTCCGTCACCCAGGAGAAGCTGCGAGAGCATTACTCGGAGTGCGACCTACTCGTTCTGCCATCCAAGACCGAGGGATGGGGACTCGCCCTCATGGAGGCGATGGCCTGCGGGAAACCCGTCGTAGCGTCGCGTGTCGGAGGGGTCCCGGAATTGGTGAGGGACGGGGTTGACGGGCTGCTCGTGGATGCAGGAGATGTCCGAGCACTCAGCAGCGCGATCGTCAGATTGTTGGAGGACGATGGCTTGAGAGCGAAGATGGGCAAAGCAGGCGCGCTCAGAGTCCAGGATTTCTCCTGGGACAGTACGGCGAAGGTCGTCTTGCAGGCCTATGAGTCCGCGCTCACTCAGAGCTCGCGTATTCGCTCATGAACCTGACCATGAACTTCTCGATGTCCTTGAGCCCAGCGATCTTCTTGTTCCCCTCGACGACCATGTACTCGTTCGGGCTGTGGGCGAGGTCGCTGTGCCCTATCCCGCCCATCGTGAAAGGCATGCCAAGTATCCTGTTGAAGACGAAGAACGGCACTGAGCCACCGCTTGTCGGCCACACCTGGGGCTTGCCCCCGAATGCGGTCTGTGCCCGTATCATGGCCTGGACCACCGGCTCCTTCACGCTGCACCTGCACCAATCGTAGCCAGTGTCAATCTCCGTCATCTTGATGTCCTTGTAACCGTGCTCGTCGAGGTGCTTCCTGACGAGCGGCATCATGTCGTCCTTCTTCTGGTTCGGGACGACGCGTATATCGATCTTGCATGTGACCTTGTGAGGCAGGACGGTCTTCGAACCCTTCTCGATCCATCCTCCCCAGATCCCGTCGATGTTCAACGTGCTCGCGAATGTGTAAAGCTTGATCAACTTCTCCTTGTCCGTCTCGGGAATCATGAACTTGCTGACCTTCATGGCCTCCTTGGCCGTTCTTGGGCTCCAGGTCTTAGCGGCCTCCGAGATTACCTCTTCGTCTTCCTGTGTGGGCGGCGCAACATCGTCATAGAACCCGTCGATCAGGACACGGTTGCCATCGTCTGAAGTCATTGTCTTGAGGGCGTGCACCAGCCTCCAGACTGGGCTGTCCAGCCAGGCCTTGCTCGAACTGTGGACCGCGAATTCCTGCGGGCCTCGCCCCCAGCTCTTGCCCGAACACTCGAGCTCGAAGTAGACAACTCCCTTGACGCCGAGCATGAGTGTGCGAGAACCATCCGGGTCCTGAGCGAAGTACGGGAAGTAACACGCATCTGCCTTGGAGAGCTTCTTCTTGTTCTCCTTCACGTAGACTGGCAGGTTCGGGCTGCCTAGCTCCTCCTCGCCCTCAGCGACCAAGATGAGATTGCATGGCGGCCGACCGACGGACTTGTTGCACGCCTCGACGGAGTTGAGAAACGCCGCCAGAGGTCCCTTTGTGTTGTCGGCACCTCTGTTGACAATCGACTTGACCTTGCCGGCGGGTAGATTCATCTCGACGCTCTTGGCACCCATAGCCGGATGATTCCAGCCAGGCTCGTTGAAGGGCATGGTGTCGTACATGAAGTACGCCAGGACCGTCTTGTCTGAGTCGCCCTTGCACTCGCCATACACGATCGGGTTGCCTTTGGTCTCGACGACATCGACCTTCTCGCACCCCGCGTTCCTGTACATCCTTGCGACGAGTTCCGCGCACTTATCGATGCCGATGTCCTGCTGGCTCGAGCTGGGCTGCATCAGGAGCTTCCGAATCCTGCCGATGTGCTTCGAGATGTCCTTGTCGATCTTGGAGTATGCAACCTCGAGTTTCTGTTCCGAATACATGTGATCGCGAGGCGAATATGCGACCACAGTAATGGCATTTGTGCACCGCAGCTAACACGGT
>Ga0154706_159_pt1 | contig 23451 bp, 22 predicted proteins | sample Rifle2008BG13ft_FD_105566 | JGI IMG/M metagenome (GOLD analysis project Ga0154706, IMG submission 105566) | Euryarchaeota archaeon RBG_13_57_23
GGATCATCCATGATGCAGGCGACGAGCCGGGCATCTCTGATTCCCGAGTCCCAGAGGCGTTGTGCAAGTCGGTGGTCGTTCTTCACCTTCTTGGCAACGGCAAACAGAACGGGCGTGCACACTCCGTAGTTGTTCTCAGGTTTGATGCCAAATCTGGCCATGCCAACGACGTTCCTTCGGCTCCCTCTGGATTTGAGGAATCTCAGTATTTCATCCGCGGATGACTTCGGAGAGATGCTGACTCCTGTTGTTCTGTCCGTCATTGATGTTCCTCTGAGTCCGAGGAGCGTTTAGGTCACGGGCGGCACGCCCGATCTTCCGAATGGTGGACTTGGCAGAGCGTTGCCACACCTCGCGCACATTCTGTTCGTGAAGGTCTGCACATTTCCGCAGATGGGACAGTACCCTGACATCGGAGCCATTTGTCCCGGGACGGTCGGCTGCGTTGGCGGCACAGGGGATTGCGGTGAAGGCTTTCTTCGCAGGAGCAAGAGTACCAGCACGACGACCGCGGCTGCTACCGCTCCCGTCACAACCAGGACGGCGATCAGGAGAGTGCTTGTTCCGTTGTCGGAGGTCCTTATGACCTCGAAGCCCGTCACTATGTCCTGGAACATGGCCATGTCCGCCAAGAACGCATCATCATCAGCACTGCAGACCACTGCCCAGACTCTGTTGTGCTCCTCGCTCGAATAGAGGGCGATCAGTTGCGTGAATTGTGGGTCACTCCAGGACAAATAGAATCCAATAGCGGAGTAGTTGTCCGTCTCCCATAAGAACGGGGTGCCAGATGTAGACACTTGTTCCCCCTCTGCCTGCAGCTCTTCGACTGTTTCGTTCATGGAAGCGAATAGATAGCTTGAGGATTCAGACGCGGAACGGTCTCTCTCGGATGTGACCACGATATTGGTCATGAAGTCATTGTACACCGGCCCTCTGACGATCATGTCGAGTTCCTCGCCATCTACTGTCGCGTTTTCCTCCACGGTCCAAGTCTCCGGCAATGGTATCCTGAAATCCCCCGCGTGCTCTCGGATGACCAAGCCTAGGTTCGCACTCTCCAAGTCGAAGAACAGGGGGTTCGCCCCCCAGTAGGCATCGATGCTTCTTCCCGGATGATAAGACCAGTTCCCCCAACCGGTGAAGGTGTCAGTTCTCCATGCATAGGTACCATACACATATGTTAGAACGATGTAGGCGGCATCTTCGTAGCTGATCTTCTGGCAGTTGTGGACATACTCTTGTCGTTTCACCGGGTCGAGCTCACGAACCGAATTGGTGTAATTCTCCTCATATGCTGGGTTGTAGTACATGTTGTCCGACCAACCGTTGATGGACTTTTCCGACTGGCAGAAGAGCATGAAGTTGGGGTCTGGGTCTGAGCTCCAGTACCATATCATAGAGTCATAACTGTAGGAGTATACCACCATGGCAAGATTGTCCTCGGTCACCACTTGCCATGTCATGTCGATTCCTATCTGAGCCCACTGCTCCTGAAGATACATCGTAATCTCCTTCTCCTCGGGATGCTCGTGCCTCGTGAGCATTTCCAGATTGAGCTTCGCACCCTCCAGGGACCAGCCGTTCTGAACTGCGGCGCTAGAGGCTGTGCATTCCCTCCAGCCATCGCCATTCGTATCGACATATCCAGCTGCCTGCAGTGCGCCAGCGGCGGCCGCTAGATCGTAATCCCAATGCTCCGCAGCGCTAGGCTCCCAGTGCCAGTAGGGTGTGATAGGCGATATGAGACCAGTTCCCTCCCCGCCGCACCCATAGTAGAAATTGTTGACGATGTAGCTCTTGTTGACCGCCTGGGCGAGTGCGTGTCTAGCTTCGGGGTCGAGCCTCCACTTGTTCGGTCCCGCGTTATTCATGTTAAATCCGATCTCAGTCCAGTATTGTGTGCACTTCAAGCCGCTGTAGGTTTTGACATTCTGCAAACTTCCAGCTGCGATGTCATGCTCAATCGATTTGAATGTGTTCTGCGGGAACTGCGCGATATCGAGCCGCTTCTGCTCGAGCGCGATTTTCATTGCGGTCGCGTCGTCGTAGAACTTCATGACGAGATTCTGGAAGTGAATGATCTCTCCTCTGTCAGGCAGTGCATGGTAGTCTGGGTTTCTCACGAGGGTTATCTGCGACCCAGCTAGGAACTCCTCTGCAATCGAGGGAGTCACCATGAACGGCCCAGTTCCTACTATCGGTGGAGAGGTTCCCGTGAAATAACCCAGCCACTGGAATGACAGGAAGCTTGTCGAGTACGTGCTAAGAAGATGACTCGGAAGCATGTGGATTGGTAAGAAATCCCCATATGCACAAGGGATGAGGGATCCGTTGGATCTATCGTAGTAGGTCACCCTCACAGTGTCCGAGTCTATGATCTCTGCGTATTTGGCAAAGAATGTATACGGCTGATACGCCCACATGTCTGAGTAGTTCGAGCCCAAACAGTTGAGGTTGATGTTCCATGCTACGTCGGCAGCCCCGAATGGCTGACCATCGTGCCAAGTCGCATTGTGTGTCAGGTCGTATTCCCAGACGGACCCGTGTGGTGCTCCTGCTACGTCTACTATTTTGGATTCCAAAGCGAGGTTCGGTACCGACTTCATGTCCTCGTCGACTGACTGGAGCATGTCGTATATCAGACCGTAGAATATGTAGGAGGCGTCGTTCAGCCCCAGATACGGGTTGAGGCTGTCTATCTGCTGGAGGAAGCCGATTCTCAGGGTGTCCGGCAATTCTTGATAGGATACACCCGAGGAGGTCCAACTTCCAGCCTTTGCAGGGCACACCAGCACAAAACTAATCGCAAGCACGACCGTCAATGGCAGCAGCAGCTCATGGTAGGCTCGAATGAGTCGCATTTCCCCCTCCTCCGAATAGGATTCTTATTCATTCAGAGTATATAATCGTTCGCCGCTGCTGGCGTTTGGTGTGCCCGATTGTGATTGAGCAGTCCGCTTCCTATCTCTGTTCCAGATCTTCGCTGCTTATCTCTGCGATGCCACATGACGCGAACCGTTCCCTGAGTCCTCTGTAGGCCGGTTTCGGCATGCCCTTTCTGTGGAAGTACACCTTATTTGCGCCGCCGCTCTTCGCCGACATCTGCAAGATTATCTCAGAAGACAGGGTCTCGAGGGCGTAGTTAGCAGCCATGTGCCCGATCGCAACCTTCCTCTTGAGTGCGACCTCGGTGAACCTAGGAGCATAGTGCCCTCCTCCGACGCAGACTACAACAGGATTCCCTTCGTCCTTGATTTCGAGTATCGACTTCGCTATGGCCTCGGCGGCATCCTTTCTGTCCCAGAGCTCCTCGTAGCTGCCAATCTCTATGTAGAACGCGGGAGAGTTGACTAGTGGCCCGTGGTGAGTCGTCTCGAATGAGACGTCCCAGTCCAGTCCTTCTGCGTTTCTGCTCAGGTTCCTCAACGCGGAAGTCATCAGGTTCGGAGCGGTAGGGCACAGGGTACCTGGCTTCCCACCGAAATCAGCTGACGAGTAGTTTCCGATAGGATGCACCGTAAGAGTGGGTATCCTTTTCTCCGACCGGTGTCGGGAGGCGAATATGACGACCTCTACCGGTTCGCCAAGCGCATGCGCGGCCCTCTCGTCAACGAGATCCTCCTCCAGATGGATTTTCGAGACTTGGACCATGACGAAATCGCCTGTCATAAGCACGGGTTGGTTCTCGAAGACTCCGTTCTCAATCCAGGCCCCGCGCTCGAGCAGCCTCGCGCGGATATTCATAGAAGCGTTGTCCTCCGCGGAAGTCACTATGAGCTTCATAGACACCTGACTGTTCAGGCGCGACATAACGCTTTCTCGAAAGCACTCGTCTGGAAAGGATTATATCAGGACTAGCGTTCTTTGGCGCGAGATGCCCGCCCTTACCACCACGACCATCGGCAGCCTGTACAGGTTCAAGGAAGACCTCAACGAGTCCATAGATGAGGCCATCAGGTTCCAGCGAGAGCTGGGGGTCGATCTAGTCTCGGACGGCGAGCAGAGAGCGGACATGGTCTCATACTTCGCGGAATCGTTCGATGGCCTGGCGATCGAGCACTGGGCTCCGGTCGTGACAGGGAAGATACAGCTCAGAAGCGACCCGGGAGATTTCTCCAAAGTCAAGGATCTCGAGTATGTGAGATCTAAGTTCCCTGACCTGAAGATCAAGGTGGCTATCACGGGTCCCACGACACTCGGGATGACCTGTGGCAGCCGAAAGATACGGTCGCACTACAAGAACATCATGGATTTCTCGCTCTACGAGGACCTCGCTGCAGCACTCGCTCAGATCGCGAAGGCGCTCGTGGACCGAGGCGCAAACGTGCAGATCGACGAACCGTTCCTATCGCAGGGGTACAAGGACTTGGAGGCCAGAGTAAGACTGATCGACGGAATGGCCGAGGGGCTCCCGGCCGAGCGTATCAGCGTTCACGTTTGCGGATTCGTCGGGGGGCACGGAGTGGTAAACCATCTCCAGCAGCTCGACAACGTATCGGTCCTGAGCTTCGCGTTCTCGGGCACTCTCGAGAGGAGAAACATAGAACACGTGTCGAGAGCGGGCTTTCAGGACCATGGCAAGAAACTCGGAGCGGGCTGCGTCGCGGTCACCCCGCTCTCGGAGAACCAGGTCAATTCCCCCGAGACGGTCGCTGCGAAGCTCAAGGAAATCGCCGGGAAGGTCGGCCGTGAGAATATCGCATATGCGCACCCCGACTGTGGTATGAGAGCTACCGACAAATCCCTGGTTCCAATCATCCTACGCAACATGCGCGCCGGGGTCGACCTGTTCGGATGACCTGGGCTAGAGGCAGGATCACTTGGTTTCGGGCCTTGTAGACGAACGCCAGGCCAGGCGCAACGTGAACCTCCTGGCCACACTCGATATGATCATCAGCTTGGGCTTTGGACTCATAATGCCTCTGTTCCCTCTGTACCTGAAGTACCTGGCGGGAGGCACGGCGGAGGTCGGGCTACAGGTCGGGATACTCTTCTCGTCGTTCGTGTTGACTCGGGCCCTCCTCGCCGCACCCTTCGGGAACTTGTCGGACAGGTTGGGGCGGAAGAGGATCATCCTGATCGGATCGATCCTCTATGCGGTTCTGGCGATTCTCTTCACGATCCCGGAGGACTGGTACGGGCTGGTCTTAGTCCGGGCTTTCCAGGGTGTCGCGAGCGCGATGGTGTGGCCTGTGAGCGAGGCGTTGGTCATCGATTCCACTCCGCCGCGGATGCGGGGAGCGTCGATGGGCAAGCTGGTCATGGGAGCCAACCTCGGCATGGTCATCGGGCCGTTCGCGGGAGGTGCGCTCTACGCCATTGCCTATTACACACTGGGCTTCTCCGAGGGGGACAGTTACCGGTTCCCGTTCTATTTCACCTCGGTCCTCGCGCTCATCGGCGCTTTCCTGACCTGGAAATACGTCACGGACGCGGTCGCGCCTCAGAAGCACAAGACGAAGCTGTCATTCAGCGCTCTGCTCAAACCGCAGGGCGTGGACGCCCAGGGTCTGAGGAACCTCAGGGTGCTATACGCGAACGCTGCGATGGAAGGATTCGCATTTGCCGGGATTGGACCTCTGATGGTCCTTTTCCTCACGTTCAAGTTCCCTGAACTGGAGGTAGCGAGCATCCCTCTGATCATCGGCCTGGCCATGGGCCTGGGGGTGTTGGTCGCGTATCCGTCGGGGCGCCTCGCGGACCGCGTCGGCAAGAAGAAGATGTTCGTAGTCGGTGGTTATGTTTCGTTCATAGGGACGATCATGATCCCATACGGTTGGGCCCTCGCGCCTGTGATACTCTTCCTGACCATGCGGAGCATGGCGTTCCAGGTTGCGAGTCCCGCGCTTCGCGCTCTCCAGGCGGACAATGTGCCAGAGGAGATCAGAGGGCGCCTGATAGGCATGCTGGAGTCGATGGCGAACTTCGGGTCTGTCTTGGGGGCGCCCGTGGGCGGTCTTCTGTGGGATCACTACCACACGTCTGATCGCGGGATCCTCCCGTTCACTGACGGCACTATGATCCCGTTCATCGTTTCAGGGTTATTGGGAATATTCACCGTGACCCTCGTGCTGTTCCTTGTTCGGGAACGGCGCGTGCACTCAGGATCTCCAAAATGAGCTGCGCCGAGGTTGGATGTAGCAATTGCCTTTAAATAATCGCAGCCAGGTTTCTCTGCGCGTAAGGGTGGAGGCATGGCCGGTGATATCACTGTCTCTGAGCGCATTCTGTATCATCTGAGCAACTACGTGAAGCACGAGGACAAGTATGAATCGCCATTCGATGTAACCCAGGATGGGATATCACAGGCGTGCGCAATATCGCGCGCGCATGCCGCTATCGAACTGAAGAAGCTGAAAGCGGCTGGAATAGTGGACGAGCGCCTCGCGCATGTCCGGCGCGGAAAGACGAGGCGCAAGGTTTACTTCCTGACCTTCGCCGGCAAGTCCAAGGCGGCGGACGTCCTCCAGTACATCAAGAACAACGGCATCGTTCCCGAAGTCGATGTCTCCAAGATCACCCCGGAACTCCCACAGAAGACGAAGGGCGCAAAGCGTTCCACTCCTCTGCCTTCGATTAAGATCTTCTATGGCAGAGACCGAGAGCTCAGCTCGATCAAAGACTCTCTGTCATCAGGCCGGTCCAAGATACTGTCCATCCGAGGCATCGCTGGAATAGGAAAGACGACCCTGGCCGCCAAGGCTTGTTCCGAACTTTCGGGCCAAAGGATCTTCTGGTACACAGTGAGGCCATGGGATTCCTCGAAGAGCCTCGCCGACGCGTTGGGCAAGTTCTTTATGGACAACGGCGCCAGGAAGCTATCGGCCTTCCTGTCATCTGGCAAATCGGAATTGAGCGAGCTCAGTTACCTGCTGAACGAGGAACTCTCGGAGAACGGTTATCTTTTCGTGTTCGACGACGTGGATCTTGCCAGCGGACTCAGCGAGTTCCTGAAGATGTTCAGGCACAGCAGCGGCAACGCCAAGATGATGGTAGTTTCCGAATCTCAGCCTACTTTCTACGAACCCTCTGACGTGGTGGCGAAGAAGGAGGTTCTTGAGATGGAGCTGGAGGGCCTGGACAAGCAAGCCGCCCTCGAGCTGCTGAGATCTCGGGGCATTGAAGGCTCCGTCGCGGAGGAGCTCGCACGCGTGACGAACGGTCACCCGCTCTCCCTCGAGATGGTCACGGAGCCGGGTCAGATAGAGGCCAAGTATCAGGTCTCAAGATTCTTCGAGGACAAGTTCTACTCAGGCCTGGGAGATAGTGAGAAGGCGTTGCTCCAGCTCTCTTCTGTTTTTCAGAAGCCCTTTCCAACGGACGCCATTCCGAAGGAACTTCGCCAGACGAGGAAGGGCTCGATGCTGCGTGAGGTGATGCCGGGCAAGTTCGAGATACACTCATCCCTGAGAGGCTCCGTCTACGAGCTCCTCACCAAGGAGGAGCGGATCAAGTGGCACAGCTCCGCCGCGGACTACTACTTGAGATGCGGCGACCACCAGGAACGGCTGTATCATCTGATACGAGCGAACCGCTTGCTCGAGGCTGAGATGACGATGGCGCGCCTGGGGGAGGAGCTGCTGAGCGTCGGGAACATAAAGAGGCTATGGGCTGTGCTCTCGGATTTCGTCCCGACGAAACCCAAGTACGCTCAGGCCGTGAGCCTCCTAAAGGCAAGGACCGCGAGCCTTGTTGGAGAGTACGACACCGCGCTCTCCCTGCTCGAGAAGAACGCCTCAAACGGTGACGGGGCGGTCAGGGCGGATGCACTCATCGAGATGGGCAGGATAAAGAGCAAGCGGGGGGAGCTCAAGATTGCCCTCAAGCTGTTCTCAGAAGCTCTCGAACAGGCCGGTAGCTCGCCCGCATTGCGCGCGAGAGCGCTGCGAGGTCTGGGAGTCGTCGAGAACAAGATCGGCGATTATTCGAAGGCTCAGGAGCTGCTCGAGCGCAGCGCGGTGGACTCCATGTCCGCGATGGACTCGAAGGGCATGCTTCTCGCGCACATGGAGCTTGGCAATGTGTTCATCGGGAGAGGAATGTACGACAAGGCGATCGATCATTTCTCCAAGTGTGCTGCTGGGTTCGGACCTGTGGAGCTCGCGAACGTGTACATCAACATGGGCATCGCGTGCGCTTACCTTAACAGGACACAGGAGGCGAGGCTCAATCTCGAGAATGCCGTAAGACTCGCTGACGAGACAGGGCAGCCAAGAACTAAGGCATATGCGCTCACGTCACTCGCTGAGGTGGAGATCAGATCGGGGAGCATCGACTCGGCCAAGGAACTCTGCTTCAGCGCGCTTGCAATCCTGACGGAGATCGATGACAAGCTGGCCGTCTCAGCAGCGTATGCGAACCTGGGGCTGGCCGAACGCGTGTTGCGTAACTACGCTGTATCCGAGGAGTACCTTCTCGAGAGCATATCCGCGCTGGATGGCATAGAGGTTCCCAGGAGCCTCGGGCTGCGGAAGATGGAGTACGGCCTGTTGCTGAAGGAGTCAGGGCAGCGGGAGAGAAGCCTCGAAGTGTTGGAGGATTCCAGAAATCTTCTGGCCAGCATCCATGCCGACGAACTCGTCGCCCGCATAGACAGCGAGCTTCTGGATCTCAGGCAGTAGTCGTTCGTCGCATCACAGCTGGGGCATGCTCTTGAGCCAGTCGACATCGGAGACGTAGATGTCCCTTATGTCCTTGAGCCCCCAGCGGAGCATCGCGAGCCTCTCAAAGCCGAGCCCCCATGCGAGCACTGGGTCCTTAACGCCCAGCGGATCGGTGACCTCCGGCCTGAATATGCCAGCGCCCCCGAGCTCCATCCATTGGCCGTTCCAGTACACTTCGACCTCGAGCGAGGGCTCTGTATACGGGAAATATCCCGGCCTCACCCTGATCTTAGGTAGGCCCATGCGCTTATAGAACTCCTTCAGGAGGCCGACGAGCATGTCGAAGTTCGCGCCCTCCTCGCAGACGATTCCCTCAACCTGCGTGAATTCCGGAAGGTGCGTCGAGTCCATGGCCTCGTTCCTGAAGACCCTCCCGATGCAGAACACCTTGAACGGCGGTTTGGGGTGCGCAGCAATGTACCTCACGCTGTTGACTGTCGTGTGAGTTCTCAGGAGCGCTCTCTCCGCCTCGAGCCTGCTCCACTTGTACCTCCATCCGAGGGAGCCCGTGTCGCCTCCGTTCTCGTGAACGCGCTTCACCTTCGCCAGGAGTTCCTCGTCTCCTGATAGGTCGAGCCTCTCCGGGTCTTTGATGTAGAACGTGTCTTGGAGTTCTCTCGCAGGATGGTCCTGCGCCGTGAACAGGACGTCCATGTTCCAGAAGGCACTCTCCAGGTACTCTCCCCTGACCTCGGTGAATCCCATGTTGAGGAATATCGAGCGGACCATCTCGACCTGTGTCGTGAGCGGATGCTTCCGGCCTCCGTGAGTGGTAGGCGCGAATGCGCGGACGTCGTACTGGCGCACCTCGACCTCGCGCCATCTGCCGGATTGGATGAGTTCGGGAGTGATTTGCGCGACCTCTTCTTTGATTGCCAAGTTCATAGAAGCTATCCTCGCCCCGAGATCCGTGAGGCCGATGGTCCGCGTGGCCGTGTGCCTCTCGACCACGATGTCCTTGCGCTGCTTCAGCATCTCGATGAGGTCCATCTCGGCCTCGGTTTCCTTCAGCTCTCCCTTGGCCATCCTCTCTATCAGTAGCTCGTCTTCTCCCTTCTTGTTCAGCGCCTCCTTTCCTTTGGCATTGAGCGTGATGATCGTGTCTGTCCCGTGCTTCGAGATATCTCCCCATCCCTTCCTCTTGATCCAGCCGAGGGCTATCGACATCTCCTCGTCCTTGAGCCGGCCGCTCTTCTTGAGATCCGCCATAGAACCCTTGCCTGCGTGAACCTTCTCAAGCACGTCGATGGCCACTCTCTCGGGGAGAGGCTTTTTCGCGGCCTCCGGGCTCTTGAGTGTGTAGCTCTTCCTAATCACCTCATCTATTGTGACCAGCCCCTTTGCCTGCAGCCACGACGAAGCGTTCATGACTTCCACGAGCTGAGAGAACGAGCCCAGCCTCTGGATCTCCTCGGGGCTGCCCTTCCTAATGCCGCCAAGTGCCTTGAGCACCTTCTTCTCGAGGTAGCTGAGCTTGTCCAAAATCTCCTGCTCGGTCATTCGAAGGCTCATCGGGAGAACCGTTTATGAACTTTTGCGAGGCCTCTGGCTCGTCAGTAATCGATTTCGTCTTCGAATGGCTTGATGTCATATACCGGACTGCCGTCGTACGCATCCAAGTCCTTCACGACGAGGACGTTCTTCTTGACGCTCACGAGCCTGACCAGCGTGAGGCCGATCTTGTTCGGACGCGTGGGGGACCGACTCGCGAACACTCCAACGAGTGGCTTGGAAGGGTCGTGCATCGGATGGATTTTGAGCTGAGTCTCCCTCAGCCTGTGGAATCCGAAGATGACCCATACGTGCTTGAAGTGATCCAGTTTGTAGAGCCCTTCAGCATACTTCGGGTCAATGATGATCCTCGACTTGACCTTGGACCAGTCGTCAGGTGTCTTATTCACCCCGTTGCGAACTCTGCCTATGGGCCTGAACTTCAAGGGCCTCAATCCCTCACGAAGAAATCCTCGACGACGTCCTCCGCCTTCTCCCTTCTTCTTTGGTGCTCCTCGAGGAACTTCCACACCTTCTCGAACAGGAGCTGCTTGCACTCGCCGCACATGATCCTGCCGGCCCTACAGTCCGAGTACAGCTTCGCCAACTTCTCGTCGTCGGGTTCGAAGAAGTAGGTGTTGTACGCGTGGACCGAGCAGATGTCCGGGTTCCCTCCGAGCTTCTTCTGCTCCTCGACCGACACTCTTCCCCCGGTGAAGGCGTTCCCGATCTTCTTCTTGACAGTCTTCTTGTCGTCCGTGGTAAAGACTGTAGTATCGGCTTTGCTCGAAGTGGACATCTTCTCTCCGCCTGAGAGCGACGGCATGAGTTTGGCGTGGATGAGCGCGGGCTTGTAGTATCCAAGGCCTTCCGCGATGTCCCTGGTGATTCTGAAGTGCGGGTCTTGGTCTATTCCGCACGGTATGAGGCACGCGACCTTCTTCTTCTGCTCCATCGACTCGAGGAAGCACGGGACCGTCTGGATGCTGGTGAAGAATATGCTCCCGATGTTGTTCGAGTTGTCGAAGCCGAAGACCGCCCTGATGGTAGAGAAGTTGATCTTCTTGGCCGCCTTGATTGCGGTCGGGTACATGGTCTTGATGTATTCAGTGTCAAGGAAGATGTTGGTCAGCTTGGGATCGAACCCGAGCGCGATGATGTCGAGCGCGTTGTCATAGCCCCACTTTCTGGTCTCCTCGAGTGTCAGGTGGTCGTAGAACATGAACTTCTCGTCGTCGGTCAGCTGGAACCACAGCTTCGCCTTGAAGGTGTCCTGTAGATACTTGCAGAACACCCACGGCATGAGATGGCCGAGGTGTATGGGCCCGGACGGTCCTCTGCCCGTGTACAGGCTGAACCCGTGACCCTTGTCGTACTCGTTTAGGATCCATTCCAGGTCTCTGTGGGAGTAGAAGATGCCTCGCCTCAGCATGTGGTGGAGGGGTCCATATTTCCCGAGCCTCTTCAGGAGCCCGTCGTCGATCTTCTTGGTCCCGAACTTCTGGATGAGGAGGTCATAATCTATCTCGCCCGTGACCTGATAAGGCGTTACAACGAACTCCTCTGGCATTGAAACACTTGTGATGGGTTAGACCATACGATGCTATATGTCTTTTTCCAGGCTCTGGCCTCGGACTGGTGTGGTTTGAAGGCCCCCGGGTGTTCCAGGAGCCGATAGAACAAGTCACAAGCTACTGCTTCTGGACGAGGTAATAGCCGGCCGACTTCTCTCTCGCCTTACGTTTCACGAGACCCTTGGACTGGAGCTCATCAAGCGCTCTCAGAACGAAGTTCTTCGGCGCCTTCGCGAGCCCAACGATTCTTTCTGCGTTGGCCATCTTCTCCTCAGAGTCTATACCCGCACTCTTCATTGCGTTATAGACCTTCTCCGCGTACATCGAGAGTCCCTCGGGCATTGTGTTCATCTCTGACGACCCCATCCTGGTCGTCTGGGGCCGCATTTCTATGGCCCATCTTAATACTTTTCGTGACTGTGATAGAAAAGGTATCGTGCCCTCCCAGCGCGTTCATGTACTGGAACGGTTTCTGCCTCGTTCGGCAAAGTTATATTTGGCTTGTCCGTGCTCCTATTCTCGAAGGAAGAACAAGGGGGCATCAGATTGCGGAGGGGCTCTAGTATGGTTCTTGCGGTCGTCTGCCTTTCCGCGGTGCTGCTTTTAGGGTCGTTCCATGTAGCCGCGGTGGAACGGACTAGCGGCGATTTCTACACATATGACTTTGAGACCGAGCTTATGGGGATCCGGGTCACTGGCGAGCTGAGATATGAGTTCGAGAAGACAGAAGTCATCTCGTTGGAGGGAACAGATTACGCGGTCAACGTGATGAGCATAAGCGGGGAACTCTCTGGGGGAGTGTTGATGATCGACCTGGTCACCGCTACAGTCGACGGGACTGTATACGAGACCAGGGATGGATCGGCACTTGTGAAGGAGGAACTGACATTCTTCGTCAATACGACATTCGGCACTGGACAGTTCGCCCAAGTGAACACGCTTGTCGAGGAGATTTCCTCGTCCAACAGCCCTCCCCTCCTCTCGGGATTCGACCCTTCCACTACAGCGTTGGGCGACGAATGGTCAGAGACGGTCATGATCCGCGCAGTGAATTCAACTTGGCTGGACGGCGTTCTGTGGGGGGACCCTGTCTGGAGGAACCAGACCATCCAGTACGATGTCTCGGTTGATTCCGCAACCGACGACATCACCACCGAGGCGGGCACATTCGAGTGCATGATGATCACGGTGACGAATGGCGGCGGCGATTCCTTGGTCTATTGGTGGTCTGCGGAGGTAGGTAATTTCGTCAGGATCCACACATACTCAGACGAGGATGTTGACCCCAGAGAATCCCTTGTACTGACCGACTACCGACACGAGGACTCCGTCAACGTCATGTTGATTGTTGCAATCGGAGGAGCTGTCCTTGTGGCCTCCATAATTGTTTTGGCCCTGGTCCTTATGATGATGAGGCGAAGGCCTCCGCAACCGGACACATACGAGCCGCAGCTTCAGCTGGGTCCACCGCAGGACTAAGAGTGAGTAGGATTCCCTCAGGAATCCTCGGTGACGGGCGGGCCCGTTTATTTAACCCTTCTCGAAGGCTTGGAGTTGCGGTTTTTATAGACGTAGGGATTCACCTCTATGAAGGTGAAGTCTTGGCTAGGGCCGTTCTGAACCCGCTCGCAAAGGAACAAGAGGATGCCATTCACGCGGAGTCGATCAGGATACTCGAGACGGTGGGCATCAAGGTGACCAGCGAGATGGTTCTCGAGATGCTGAGAGACGCGGGCGCTGTCGTGGACATGAAGACCCAGGTCGTCAGGATATCGGAGTCTCTGGTCAAGGAGGCGCTGGCCAAATCCCCAAAGGAGTTCGTGATGGCGGGCAGGGACAAGAAGAACGACCTGAAGCTGCCTGCGGAGCGAGTTCAGGCCTGCAACGACGGTTCCCCTACCGAGGTCTGGGACATCAACACACAGAGCAAACGCAAGTCGACGGCTAGGGATATTGTCGACCTCGCGATGGTCTGCGACGCGATGCCAGAGGTGGCGCTGACTTGGCCAGAGGTCATCGCAACGGATCTACCTCCGGAGGTAGGTAATTCGCACGAGTATGTCGCTGCCCTTTTTGGCACATCCAAGCACATTCAACATGGGGCAGGGAGTGTCACGGACGCGGAATACCTTGTCAAGTTGGCGACAGCGGTGATGGGCTCAGAGAAGGAGCTCAGAAGGAGACCGATTGTCTCCATCACGCATACGCCGATCACCCCATTGCGCTACGAGAAGGGGGACATCGAGGCCGCGGTGGTGTTCGCCAGGGCAGGACTCCCCGTGGTGCACCTATCCATGGCCATATCGGGGTCGGTGTCACCAGTGACCCTTGCAGGTACGATCACGCTTGTCAATGCAGAGAACCTCGCAGGGTTCGTCATAAGCCAGACCGCAGCCGCGGGCGCGCCAGTCCTGTACAGTTCAGAGAGCGGTCCCATGGACATGAGGACCGGGGTGTTCCTGTCTGGTTCGACCGAGGGTGCTCTGATCAACTCTGCTGGCTGTCAGATGGCCAGGCGTTACAGGATGCCCTGCCAGGTTGGAGGAATCGCAGCATCGGGGACAATGCCTGGTTATGAGATCGGCTACCAGAAAGCAATAAGCGGGCTCTTGCCCGCACTGGCCGGCGCGGATCAGATAGTCGGTATCGGAGGCTTCGACAGATCTGGGTGTGAGTCCGTGGAACAGATAGTCATGGACTGCGAGTTGTGGAGGAATGTGATCCGTGTTTGGGAGGGCGTGGCAGTGTCCAAGGAAGCGATGGCTTTCGACGCGATCGCTCGTGTGGGCCCAGGAGGATATTTCATGAAGGACATCCACACTCTGAAGCACTTCAAGGGCGAGATAACGCTTCCACGCATAGCGATGAGGCCGTCAGCTCCAGGAGCGAAGGAGGAGCCAATGCGCCAGGCCGCGAGAGATGAGGCCAGGCGCATCTTGAAGGAGCACAGGCCCTCACCGATCGAGAAGGGCGCAAGGAGCGAAGTGAAGAGGATCCTCGCGGAATACGACTCCAAGCTCCATGGGAAGCCTGTACCTACCAAGTACTTGGACCATCTGAGCTGAACCCTGGTTTTCTCATCAGGTACTCGTGCGCGCTCAATGCAGCCTTAGCGCCCTCGCCGGCTGCCACCACGATCTGTTTCTCGTGGACATTGGTTACGTCTCCTGCCGCGAATATCCCGGGAACGTTCGTTTCGCAGGCGCAGTCTACTTCGACTTCTCCATGCTCGTTGAGATCGATAATGCCTTTCAGGAACTCGCTGTTCGGTTTCAGGCCAATCTCAACGAATATCCCCTTGACCCTGAGAGTCTCCACGCTCCCGCTGGTCTTGTCCCGTACCCTCAGCCCTTCGACCAGCTTGTCTCCAAGGAGCTCATCCACGGCGAATCCGATCCTTCTTTCGAGGTTCGGAAGGTTCTCTGCCTTCTCCTTGATGATAGCATCCGCTCGCCAGGGGCTTCTGGATATGCTGTAGACCTTCGAAGCGACATGAGACATCTCGATCACTGCTTGAACTGCCGAGTTGCCTCCCCCAATCACTGCGACTTCGCTGTTCGCGAAAAGTGGTCCGTCACACGTCGCACAGTACGACAGTCCTCTCCCGATGAGGTTTTTCTCATTGGGAAGTCCGAGCTCTTTCGGTTTCTTCCCCGTAGCGACAATGACAGTACGGGCAACGATCTCACGACCTCCTGCAGTTGTGACAGTGAACTGTTCCCCGGTGCTTTTGATTCCAGACACCTCATCAGCGATGATGGGAACTGGGAACTGCTTGACCTGCTCCTCGAACTTGGCGGTCAACTCTCGACCTGTTATGTACTGATAGCCCATGTAGTTCTCGATGCCGAGGGTCCATGCGACTTGTCCGCCAATCTCCTTGCTCACGATCGCTGTGGACAGCTTCTTCCTGGCCAAGTATACTGCGGCCGTCATGCCCGCCGGCCCAGCACCGATGATGCAGCAGTCCACAGTTCCCTGAACCTCGGTAGGGACGTCGAGAGAGTACATCGGTCCGGAATTTGTGGTACGCTGATATTATAGTTGTCCAATATAGCTGAAGGCTCGCCCCTCGACCGCGGAGACAGCCAATCATCCTATGCCACAAACCTTGAAATGAGGCTATGTGAATCAACCCACCAACGGTGCTGCCATGGACACATTCAAGGGTTCGTATGACAAATCGCTCGTTCGTGCTGCGCGCGCTGTGATGAACGACGTTCTTGCGGTGAGGAAAGGCGAGCGCGTGCTCATGATAGCGAATCCCAGCAGGGATTCGAGGGAGATTTCGGAAGCTCTCTATGATGTTGTCGTGGAGGTCGGAGCCGTTCCGGTGTTGATGTTCCAGAGGGAAAAAGGACAGTTCGATACCTTGGAGACTGAGGGTGTCAAGGCCATGGAAGCGAGTCCGGACGTCATAATCTCGGTGAGCAAGGACAGGTTGGGAAAGGATCGGTACGGAATGAAGCACGGCTACAGAGGGAAAAGAAGGTACAATCACATCTTCGATTTCCTCTACGAAGAGAAGAAGGTGAGGACGTTTTGGTCTCCTGGCGTGACAATAGAAATGTTCGCGAGGACGGTCCCTATCGACTACGCTCAGATGCGCAGGGATGGCGTTCGCATGAGTAAGACGATGGCGCTTGCCGAGAGCATCAAGGTGACCGCTCCCGGAGGCACCGATGTCACTATCGGGATCCGAGGGAGAAAGGCGAAGGAAGATACTGGAGATTTCAGAAAGCCGGGCAAAGGTGGGAACCTTCCATCCGGCGAAGTGTACATCTCTCCCGAGCTCGGACGGATGAACGGAACAATCGTCTGGGACGGATCGATAGTGACCAACGACGGCGAGATCGTGATCAAGAAACCGATCTTCGCGGACATCAGAAGCGGCTACATCACGCGGATTTGGGGTGGTTCGGATGCGAAGGAGCTCGAGGATTCGATTAGGACCGGGGAGAGAAAGGCGATCGAGGCCGGCAAGAAGGGTGATATGAAGCCAGCAAACGCCAAGCAGTATGCGAGGAATGCGTGGGGCATCGGAGAGCTGGGCATAGGCCTCAACAGGAAGGCGAGGATAGTCGCCAACATGCTCGAGGACGAGAAGGTCTATGGAACATGCCACTTCGCCATAGGTAGCAACTATGACGGGGACCAGGAAGCGATGATTCATCTCGACGGCCTCGTCAAATCGCCGACTATCACTGCGATACGCAAGAACGGCGGCGAACTCCCGATAATGGTCGACGGGAGACTCTGCTGGAAATGAGTGAATCATGAGCAATAGTCGGACAGCTGCAACAGGGATGTCTATGCCACTCAAGCCTGGCGCGATAGATGATGACCGCTATGATCGCTCGAGAAGAGTGTCCTGGCTCGATATTGAATCAGCCTCAAGGGCGCGCGTGCTCATGGTCGGCGCAGGCGCTCTCGGAAACGAGGTTGCAAAGAATCTCGCACTCTCCGGGTTCAGGAAGATCACGATAGTGGACATGGACCACGTCGTGGGTTCGAATCTCAACAGATGCTTGTTCTTCACAGAAGAGCACGCCATCAAGAGAGCCTACAAATCACAGGTCGTTGCTGATGGCATGAAGAGGCTATCGCGCGAAGCGGAACCCGTTGCAGTCACACGCAGGATTGAAGATGTTAGTCCTTCGGTCTTCGACGACCACGACATCGTCCTTGGTTGCCTGGACAATATCGCCGCCAGGCTTCACGTAAACTCTCACTCATACGCTGCTGGTAGGGTGTATGTGGATGGCGGCATGGACGGCTTGGTTGGTAAGGTGACTATAGCGAGGCCTCCGAGCGGTTCCTGCCTCCAATGCGGGATGAACAGGAGCCACGCTAAGGTGGCATCTCTGCGTTTCAGCTGCACTGGCAAAGATGTTGTCTTTCACGAGCCGAGGCTCGCTGCGGAGATAACCACGACGAGCGTGATTTCGGCCGTGATGGTCAGAGAAGCCTTGAAGGTCGTATCTGGGAAGACCGACCTGCTGCTGTCGAATGCATTCTACTACGATGGACAGAGGAATGTCTCTGAGGTGATCGAGATTCCCTTGGACCCTTCGTGTCCTGTTCATTCGCGGAGGAGCTGAGATGCTACAGGTATGCGAAAACCATTTAACCTCGCGTTCTGTCCAGTATTAGCGGTGGTTTTTCTGGTCATAAGGATCAAGGTGAAGAACGCCGAGACCGGAGCCGCGGTCGAGATGGAACTAGAGGGCGAGAACACTATCGATGAGATCATCGAGAGCGCGGCGACTTTCTGGAGCAAGGACATGGGAGCCTACGTGCTGCGGAAGGGGAAGAAGGTGCTCAGGGGTGGCAGCTCGTTATCGGATGCGGGCATTCGCGCGGAAGATGTTCTGGAGCTGATCCCGGACCCCGAGGGTGGCTAACTCGGATGCCTCTGCCAAAGGATGTTCTGAGGCTGAGGATTAAGAATGAAGTGGAGATGTGCCAGCGTGAGCTCAAACATCACATATTGGTCAGCGATCCCAATCTGACCAATTTCCCCATCATGGTGAGCGTGACGCTCCTCCGGATTCCTGGGCCAGATTGGGAAGAGGGCAAGGTCGTCCACAGGTTTGTGCATCGCCTCGCAATCATCATCAGCCAAGACTATCCGATGGAGAAGCCAATCGTGAAGTGGCTGACTCCAATATTCCACCCGAATATCATGGCCCCTGAAGACGGGGGATATGTGTGTACCAAGCTTCTCGAGAATTGGGATTTCAGCTCCAATCTCATGACGTTCATCAAGGGCATCGAATCCCTGCTGACGAATCCCAATCCCAGAAACCCGTTCGGCAACGACACATGCACTCGAGCTGCAGCATATTTCAATCGGAACAGATACACAGCTCCCTTGGTGATGAACCAGTCCGATAGGCGGATTCGGATAGTCGGTGATGCCAATGGTTAGACCAAAGATCGTCCGGGAGACCAGGCGTGGAATCCCAGAGATGGATCCTCCTGGCGGCCGGAGGCTCAAACCTCACCCGTGGTTTAGCACGGGGGAGAAGGATCTGTTCGATATTAGGGTGAGGTCGGCGGTTCCGTTTGACGTCTACATGTCTTCTGCCGCGGAGAGGAAGATACGGGACCATGCGGAGCGACATGCGACGGGGCGACTCGAGGTGCTGGGATTTCTCCTCGGCGAGGTCTGCAGCTGGAAGGGCAGGACTTACACGGTCGTCAGAGACGCTGTGACGACAGAACTGAGGAGTTCCCCCTCGAACGTTAGGTTCGCCCCTGAGGCGTATCCGAAGCTCTTCCATCAGCTCGACGACTCGGGATTCGACTACATCATCGTGGGCTGGTATCATTCACACCCCGGCCACACGTGCTTCATGTCTCGGACAGATGTTGAAACACAGAGGGCGAGCTTCCGGGAGCCGTACCACGTGGCGTTCGTCATTGATCCGCTCAACCGGGAGGTCAAGACCTTCAGGTTGGCTGGGGTCGGATACGAGGAAACCTCATTCGCAATATACACCGCCCAGCCGCGTAGATCAGCCAATCCGCCAAAGAGAAGGAAGCTGAAACTCAGTCCGGTGGTTGCTCACTGATGCTCGCGCATTGACCATGAGTGTCCGGAAAGCCTTATCCCGAACGGCCGCCTTCCGGATGGCAACAAGGGAGGAGAGATGCTTTTGAGCCCTCTGACAAGGTATTCATTGGCCATGCTAGTGGTAGTGGCCATGATATCCATCCCTGTAGCCGGGGTCGAGCAGGAGGAACACTTTCTGGAGTACAGCGAGTACAATTTCGCTGTGAACTTCATCTCAGGTAACCTCACGGCCACCGTGACTCCGGCGACCATCGCGCCCAGAGACTGGCCAAGGATCATTTTCAAGCATACCACGGACATTCTTTCCCCGACATTCGATGTCGGCATATCGACCATCTACTTGTTCAACGACACGAACGACGACAAGGTGTTCAGCCTCTCTGAGGCGACACACATCGCATACCTGTCTTCCCTCTACAATGTGACATGGAACGCGACGGCCGTCGAGTTCGGTAACGACACGCTGGGCGGGGAGTATGCCTGGCTTCGAGCCAATGCAGTCATAGGACTTTTCGACAGCCCCGAGGACGAGTATCCGATGATTGACGAGTGGGCGAATGTCACATTCTGGTTCCGCATCTCCCAGAAGACGGTGACGAGGTCGAATTCGTACGGCAACTACGCTGTCCAGGGTATGGTCGATGTCCGAATCAACTTCGAGTTGGAGGTACTTCAGCAAGTGAACGCATCTGGTATTGTGTTGGAGCAGATTCTCTCGGGCGGCGGGTCCACTGACTTGTTCATGATCAGAGAAGATGTCGGCCTGTCGACGCCGCAGCTCACCATAGCGGACAGCAGGGACGATGAAACAGTCAACGGCGACAACTTCACCCATCCGATGAGGGAGACCCTCCTTCCGTGCCAAGACTTCCTATTCGCAAAAGAGGACCAGACCGTCCAGGCTCATTACAGAATCTGCTCGGAGCCGTACATCAGCTATGACTACGGGATTGCACAGGTACCAATGGGGATATCGTACTACACTACCGGAAACGGTTTGGTGGCCCACTCCGCATATTTCCCCGCGGAATCGAACGAGACGATATCCCACGAGATCATCGTGGGGATTGACGAGTCGGGGTTCACCCCGCGATTCCGCGATTGGCTAAAGGACAATCTCCCGATGGTTATGATAGTGGCCGGTTCGATAGCTGCTGTAATATCGATAGCCCTGCTGGTGCTCATTCTGCGAAAACACAGGGGCTGGGGCAAGAAGCGCTCGGCCACGGATCTTCCAGAGAAGAAGAACTGACGGACTTCAGACCCAGATTGCGTGCCTTTTCCTCAGCGAGCCTTCGCTTTGGCCCAGCTTCTCCATTAGCATCACAACGATCCCTTCGAAGTAGATCATCGTCGCGATCTCGAAGAGCGTGCCCAGAGGAGCGAGCCTCTTGGATTCATCGGTCTTTGGCGGGTGGATGTCTATGACGAAACTGGACGCTCCCGCGAGCTTCGAGTGCGGATGCGCGGTGATCGTTACGACCTTCGCGCCCACCCTCCTTACAATATTGGCTGTCTGGATCGCGGACATCGTCTCTCCGCTGTATGACACGATTATGACGAGGTTGCCCTCCTCGACTATGGGTGTTATCGTCTCGCCGACGAAGAACACTTCGAGCCCCATCTGCACTAGCCTGATGGCAAAGGCTTTGCTGATCAGTCCGGACCTTCCCACTCCGTAGATGAAAACCTTTCTGGCACCGATGATGGAATCGACGAACCTCTCCGTGTTCTCCACGTCGCCTTCGAAGGTCTTCTTGACCGCCTCGAGGATGTGTTCGGAGCTCTGGGCTACCAGCGTGCGGGTCATCTCGAACCCTTCTCTTTCTTCGGTACGACCTTGACCTCTCTCGAAACCTTCTTGGCCAGCACCCTCTCGAGTATGACCTTCATATACATCGCGTCGTGCTCCAGCAAGGGGGATCCGGATATGATCGTGATCGGCTGGTTCCGTTCGACGATGGCCTCAGCGAGGGGTTCGAATCTCAGGTCCCCCTTCTTGATCGAAGTGAAACGCTTCTCATTGCCCGCCTCGTGTTCTACCCCAGAGAAGTGGGCATAGAACTCTCCGTCTGTCTGCTCCCAGAGGTCGTCCAAGAGGTCGTTGAAGTCTTTGGGCTCTCGCAATATCCCGTTCTCCCTCGCATGGTAGTGGGCGAAGTTGACGACGGGTATCGTCCCGCTGACCTCCTTGCAGATCTTGCTCACTTCGCTCATGCCTCCGAAGATCTCCTGCCTCCCGCTGAGCTCCAGACCTATCGGCACGCCAATCCCATGCTTCTTGTACCACTTTGTCAGCTCGGTGATGCGCTCGATAATCTTCTTCTGAGCGACCTTGGGGCTGGCGTCTCCGTACAGCCCCATGTGCGTGACGACCACGGTGGCTCCAAGCTCCTTTGCCATGAGCCCACCCCACCTGATCGAGTCCATGCTTCGGAAGCAGAGTTCTCCTTCTCCAACGAGATCCATGTAGTACGGCGTGTGAATGGAGAGGGCGACATCCAGTTCGTCCGCCATTTCCCTCAGGCCTCTGAGCTCATTGTAGCTCTTGGCAATCCCGCTCGTGAGAGACACCAGGTGGTCGCCCTTCTTGACGGGTTCGTCAAGGTTCGAAATGACCTCTTCCTTGTCCCCCTTCCTGCGGACTATCTCTATGACCATGTCAGAGGCGATATTCCTTGGCTTCACCCCGATATCTTCGGCCTCGGCCGGTCGCTCCTGAACATGTGCTCTTACCAGCTGTGCCTCCATCGCGGTCAGGCCGAGGTTGTGAACATCCTCGATGCCATCTCTCAACGTACGTCCCTTGCAGGACAAAGGGATGCCTGCAGGACCAAAACGAATCATCTAGACCCCCGGCGAGCCAGGAATTTCGGAATAACGTTCGCCATATATATCTTCTGTTGAGTGAGCGGTACGCGACTCCTCCTCAACGTGTCACACGAGTAGTCCCGGGGTCGGAGGGGTGCGATATGGCCGAGCCAGATGTCCTGAGCCAGCGAACATGGCGCATCCAAATCTTTATAAACGGTTCTCACATTAGCTCGCCTACTCTCCTGATGTCGGAGGAGTCAGATTATGGGTAGCAAGTCGAAGAAAACAAATCCCAACCTCATCTCGCTGATCCAGCGTCTCAAGGACGTTAGCAGGGAGAACGAGGCACCTGTCTGGCGAGACATCGCTTTGCGTCTTGAGGGGGCTGCCAACCACTGGGCCGAGGTCAATGTTGGCAAGCTCCACAGGTATGCGAGCGAGGGCGAGATAGTCGTCATCCCTGGAAAGCTACTGGGAGCCGGGGAGATCGCAAAGAGGCTGACCGTAGCCGCCTACAGGTCATCCGGACAGGCGCGGGAAAAGATCGAGAAGGCGGGCGGGAAGAGTGTATCAATCGAGGAGCTTCTGGCATTGAATCCGAAAGGCTCCAAAGTAAGGATCATGGGGTGAACAGATGGCGATCGTGATCAACGCGGAAGGATTGATTCTAGGGCGCCTCTGCACCCATGTTGCAAAGAAGATCAGGAATGGCGACGAGGTCGTCATACTGAACGCCGAGAAGGCCGTGATCTCTGGGAGGAGGGAGCAACTCCAGCAGTTCTACCTCCACAGAAGGCATAGGGCTAGCAGCCAGTCCAAGGCCAAGGGCCCGAAATATCCCAGGACGCCGGACAGGATCCTCAAGAGGACCGTCAGGGGCATGATAGAGTACAGGAAGCCTTGGGGAAAAGCGGCCTACAGGCGGCTAAAGGTCTATATCGGCGTCCCGAAGGAGTTCAAAGACGTCAAGGCGGAAACCATCGAGACCGCCAAGAAGCCTCATCTCGACAAATACGTCTTGCTAGGGGAGATCACCAATTACCTCGGGGCGAAGGAGGTCTGAGCATGACCGCACCTAAAGTGGTTGTATCCAGCGGGAAGCGGAAGAGCGCAGTGGCCAGGGCCACCGTGAAGAGGGGGCGCGGACTTGTGAGGATTAACAATGTCCCCGTCGAGATCCATGAGCCCCATCTCGCGCGCGTCATGATTATGGAGCCTCTGACCCTTGCAGCCGACAGGGTCTCGAAGGTGGACATCGACATCAATGTCAACGGTGGAGGCATAATGGGTCAGGCGATGGCTTCCAGGACCGCGATCGCAAAAGGCC
>Ga0154706_143_pt1 | contig 22873 bp, 19 predicted proteins | sample Rifle2008BG13ft_FD_105566 | JGI IMG/M metagenome (GOLD analysis project Ga0154706, IMG submission 105566) | Euryarchaeota archaeon RBG_13_57_23
TCACGATGATGAGTACAATCATCACGAGTGTGATCACGATTGCCACCACGACATATCCAAGCCAGTGCATCAGGTCATAATCTTCCAGGAGCGGGTCTATGCCCGCTACCTTCAGGCCACCGACCACAACATTGTTCCACAACAGAGCGATGACAAAGCCGAAGGCCGCGCCCAAGGACACTCCAATCGTCTTTCTCACTTCACTCGCCGACAATTTCCTTTCGTCTGCCAAACAAATCACTCTGGGACTCGAAAAACCCTGTCGGTTAATAACGGTTTCGCCCTCTTCGCTTGTGTTCTATCGGCGCGTAGGTCTGTAGTCTAGCTTCGCGATCCGCTCTCAGCTCACCCACCTTTGGGAACGTTAGAGGCCTCTTCTCTGAGAACATGATTGGCACAAAATCAGACAGTCCGCCTTCCGAAAGGAGCGGGGACATCTTGTCTGCGGAAGGCTGTCCAACGACGTCCGTCCCGTAGGCCAATAGGCTCAAAGCAGGTAGAACAAGCACTCGTCGTGCCTTGTCGTACAAGAAACACCTGTCTTTTAGTGAGGCCCCGATGCTGTCCCTGAGACGTATGGAAGGATGAATGTGACCCATTATCGTGATTTGATTGTCCAATGTCCCCAAATGACCGTGCAGAATGCGTACTCCGGATACCGTCATCTCACTCCTGATCGGGACGCCGTACTCTTGCAGAATCGATCCAAGGTAGTTGTCGTGATTGCCCTTGATCACCTCAATCGAAGTCCTCCCGCTCAGTCCTTTGACGAACCGTCGGATATCCTCCCATTCTTGAACAAGGTTCCTCGAGAAATTGTGCTTCAGATCCCCAGCGACGACCACCTTGGAAGGCGAGACGGCGCGTATCGTCTTGGCCAGATATTCCTCAATCTTCTTGGTTTGAACACGTGGTATGCTCAGGCCTTCGTATTCCAGAGCTGCCTCGACGCCCAAGTGCATGTCAGCGACGACCAGCACATTCTCTTCAGTCAGGAGGGCTGCCCCTCCCGGAAGGACCTCTACGCCTCGCGCGACTCTACAACCCGGACCAGACACGTTCTTCGAGAGGGGAGGACTTCCTTAACATACTTTTCACCATTTTCCTGGCACCCCTGGACTACTTAAATACCCGCTGTATAGATGCATGACCCAGAATGCTACAGAACACATTCCTTTTGTTGGATGGAATCGGACCTCAGAGAGAGAGATCTCTCTGGAGGCGAGGGGTTGAGTCGTGGAAGGAGTTTCTCGACGAGGCGCGCGTGCCAGGCATATCGAAGGACAGAAAATTCAGAATGGATCACGAGCTGGCCCAGGCTCATGACAAGCTCCACTCTGGGGATTCCTCATACTTTGCGAATCACGTCCCGCGAAAGGAACAGTGGCGATGCATTGGGGATTTCCGCAGATCGGTTGCCTTCCTTGACATCGAGACAACCGGGGTTTCATACAGGTCGCCCATCACGGTCGTCGGAATCTATGATGGCGCACGCATGCACACGCTCGTCAGAGGCCAGAACCTGACAAGAACGAATCTCCAGGGCATCCTGTCTGGGGCGACCATCATGGTCACATTCAACGGCTCGAGCTTCGACATCCCGATGATCGAGAAACAATTCCCAGGGGTGGTCCCCAGGATCCCACACATCGACCTGAGACACTCCCTGAGACGGCTCGGGTACTCGGGAGGGCTCAAAGCCATCGAAAGGGAACTGGACATCGTGCGCGACCGTAGAGTTGAGTACATGACGGGGGAAGACGCGGTCTATCTCTGGAATCTCTGGGAACGCCACGGAAAGAAGAACGCCCTCGACCTTCTCATCGAGTACAACTCCGAAGACTGCAAGAACCTAAAGGCTCTCTCAGAGTTCACCTACCGGAACCTGAAGAGAACGACCTTCGACGCGGCCAGAGGCTAAAGGTTGAATACGACGACATCTGATAGGGGCTCGGGATGGACGGCATACTTGCACTTCTGGTCGTGCTCGTCGTATTCGCTCTGTTGATCTTTATGATCAACCGATCGGCGAAAACAATCATGGTGGTTGGGATAATCGTCGTTGCCTATCTTGTGTTGAGGGGTTTGGGAGTACTCGGGTGATGATATGAGCTCGAGCAAGCTACTTGAGTCAATTCCATCTGGTCTGGCTGCCGCTGCGGTCGAAGCAGCCGAGCTGATCAAAGGGGCGTCCTCGGTAGCCATCGCTTCGCATATAGACGCCGATGGGATTTCGGCAGCTGCGATAGCCGAATCTGCTCTGAGGCGTCAGGGAATCCGAGTCGAAACCGAGTTTCTCAAGAAACTCGACGAGGACGCGGTGAGACGCGTCAGATCGAAAGGAGCTGACGTTGCCTGGTTCACGGATTTCGGAAGTGGCTCTCTCTCGAAGATTGAAGGCATGAAGGCGGTCGTGTCAGACCACCACGTGCCGGAGACAGGCTATGGATCCAACGCGCGTAAGGGACAGTCCCTACTTTCGGATTTCAGCAGCGTCGTTCACGTCAACCCGCAAAGCCACGGAATCTCAGGGGCCTCCGAATTGAGTGGAGCAGGTGCTACATTCCTCGTCGCACTTGCCATGAACAGGGAGAATGTGAACCTCGTACATCTGGCAATACTCGGAGCCGTAGGTGACCTGCAGGATCAACGGACCAGGCGTTTGGAAGGTCTGAACCGGGATCTGGTCGCTGAGGCAACCCGGGCTGGTTTGATTGAGCCGATGGAGGACATTAGGTATTTCGGCCGCGAGACGAGACCCATTCACAAGCTCCTCGAATATTCGAACGATCCTTTCGTGCCGAGGATCAGCGGAAGCGAGGATGGCGCAATCGCCTTCCTTCTGGAGCTCGGAATAGAGCTGAAGGAGGGAGATGTCTGGCGAACCTGGGCTGAGCTCTCGTCCGAAGAGAGGAACAAGATCATCACAGCGCTCCAAGACCACCTGCAGAGCTACAAACGCCGTCCTGAAGTCATAGATAGGCTCGTGGGGGAGGTCTATGTGCTCAAGAAGGAACAGAAGGGCACTCCTGTGAGGGATGCGAAAGAGTTTGCCACCCTGCTGAACGCCTGTGGGCGGCATGGTCAGGCCCAGATTGGACTCAAGATATGCGAGGGCGACCGGGGAGAGTATCTCGCCCAGGGCATGAACCTTCTGAGGGACCACAGGTCTGCGATAAGCAAAGCGCTCTCCTGGGCCAAAGGGAGCGGGATAATACGGCTTAGGAACATACAGTTCTTCGACGCCGGCGACGAGATCGAGGACACGATTGTCGGGACCGTAGCGGGTATGTTGCTAGGGAGCGAGGGTGCGGACAGGACCGCGCCGATGGTGGCCTTCGCAGAATCGACCGAGTATTCGGAAGAGCCCAAGATTAAAGCATCGGCCCGCGGGACGCAGGAACTGGTGTCTCGGGGTTTGGATCTCTCGAACGCGATCAGGACCGCCGCCGAGAAGGTTGGAGGAATAGGCGGAGGGCACAACATCGCCGCTGGCGCGACCATCCCTTCCATCAAAAGGGACGAATTCCTCAGCGCTCTCGACGATATCGTGGGCTCCCAGATACTCAGGCCATCACAGCGACGAGGATAGCCTTCTGCGCGTGGAGCCGGTTCTCCGCTTCATCGAACACAACGCTGTTCGGACCGTCGATCACTTCCGCAGCGACTTCTAGCCCTCTGTGTGCCGGGAGACAATGCAGGAACAGGAAATCCTTCTTCGCTCGTTCCGCCATCTTCACGTTGACCTGGTACGGAAGGAATAATCTCTCGCGCTCGGCCTTCTCCTTCTCCTGTCCCATGGAGACCCATGTATCTGTGTATATCACATCCGCGCCCTCGGCAGCCTGGAAGGGATTGGACATGAGCTCCAGCTTGCACCCCTTTGTCTTCGCTATCTCCTGTGCCTTGGCGAGTATGTCCGCGCTCGGCTTGAAATCCTTCGGGGTAGCCGCACGCATGTTCATTCCGACCAGAGCGGCCCCCAGCAGGAGCGAGTTGCAGACATTGTTCCCGTCGCCGACATAGGTGAGCTGCAGGCCGGCGAGCTTGCCCTTCTTCTCCATGATCGTCAGCATGTCCGCAGCGCACTGGCATGGGTGCTCAATGTCGTCCAGGCCGTTTATCACGGGCACGCTGGCGTTCTGCGCCAATTCCCGCATCACCTGGTTGCTGAAAGCCCTGTACATGATCCCGTTCACGTACCTGCTCAGCACTTGCGCGACATCGGATACGGACTCTCTCTTGCCGATGCTGACCTCGTCCGGGCTGATGTATATTGCCCGTCCCCCCAACTGACCCATGCCGACCTCAAAGGATATCCGGGTTCTCAGGCTGGGTTTCTCGAAGACCATCCCCAGCACTTTGCCCTTGAGTGGCTCCTTCTGCCCTTTCTTGTGATCCTTCTTCATCTTCGCGGCGTTGGAGAGGATTTGTTCAAAATCGTCCTTCATGTCCAGAACAGAGATGATGTCGCGCTTCAACCCATCACCGAGTTCGTCAAGCATCTGTCGATTCTTAAGGCTTTGCGGACAATCCGCGCATGTAATCCTCGTGCGGGCAGCTCAACCGTCGCATCTGGAATGCCCGCATGAAGGACATGATTCGCAACCGCATGCGTGAACCGTCCCGCATCCGCACTCAGGACACTGCTCTGCGCGGATATCGCTGCGACGATCGTCTCTCAGCTCGGATGTCAATAGCATCCCCCGGTGAGCAGAACCATTCAAATGGTCATCTGCGTGTGCTCAGGGGTGCGGCGAAAGTGGTCCGCTCCAAACGTATGGCCATGCATTCAGCAACAAGCTGTCCCGCTGGTAAGATTTATTACCGGCAAGCACATGGAGGACTCCCGATGGCCGGGGTGGGGTAGCGGTATCCTTGGGGACTGTGGATCCCTTGACCCGGGTTCGAATCCCGGCCCCGGCCCAGGCAGCCGCATCCTTCTAAGAGAATCGCGCGCCGCAGTGAGGGCACTGCGCATCAGACTCACCGACTGGCTTTCCGCAGTTCGGACACTCGTATTCCACAGATTCCTTCTCGGGGGGCGTGGATGGCTCCGGAGCATCCTCATTGGCAATGTAGTCGGAACCGTCCAGCTCGACGAGGCTCGTGTCGGAGACGTCGCTGGAGAAGGACGCGAACTCCGTCCCGCACGCCTCGCACTTCGTCTGGCCCGGTGAGACGAGCTCTCCGCAGAACGGGCACTCGAACTTCACATCCTCGAATGATGCTCCGCATCGAGGGCAAGTCTTCTCCGTGCCAGCGACGGTTTTGCCACACGAAACGCAACCAAAGACAAAGACAGGAAGCGATTCGTCGCCCATGATTCAAAGATGATATTCTGGTCTATTAAATGTTTCATCACGAGGTTCGGGCCGCGCAACCAACTGGAAGCCCTACTTCTTCGCCTTTCCCTTCTTCTCAGGCTTCTTGACGGGCTTCTTCTCCGCCTTCTTCTCGGGTTTCTTCTTCGGAGGTTCTGCCTTCTTTGGCGGCTTAACCTTGATCTGCTTCACGGGCTTGGTCTTGACCCCCAGGATCTCAGCTACTGCCTCATCCTCCGGCCCCCTGAACTCGCCCTCGGGGGGCGGCTCCGCGAGCATTGCTTGACAGTTCGTGCAAGCCTTGGCGGACAGTGGTAGCTTCTCGCCGCACACTGGACAGTCCACCTGGGCCTCCTCCAGTGGGAGGTCGCACCGGGGGCATCTGTCCTCGTCGCCTCTGATCATCAGGCCACATCCGGGACATGCGACGCGCCGTATGCTTGTCTTCATGTCCTTCAGCTCGTTAGTGATGATGTTGTCGACGAACTCGTCCATGTCGAAGCCCTCGCTGGACTTCTCCACGTTCTCCGAGAACTTGGCGAGGTCTATCCCGCATGTGGAGCACGCAGTGGCGTTCCGCCAGATCAGACCGCAGCAGAAGGGGCACTCGAAAAGCGTGCCAGGCCCGAACTGCAGGCCGCATCTGGGACACTCGGAGTCGTTGGACTTCACAATCCTGCCGCACTTGAAGCAGCTCAGAAAGATGTCCTTGTGCCCCTCTTCCATCATGTCAGGAATTACCTCTCTCATTAAATAACTAATCGAAGGCGCTGCCCTCCACCGAAGCCAGTCACGCTACCTCCTCTTCCTGTGGAGGCCGATACTAGCTATGCAGACGATCATTATGAAGAAGGCTGGCAGCACGACGCTTCCGAACTCAGGCAGCTTCTCAAAGTGAAGCTCGATTGGGGCAGTCGTGTTCTGCGTCCATTGCCAACACACGAAGTTCTCCGCAGGGGCCGAGTAGATTGAGGTGAGGTACTGCTTGACGTTCGTGGTCTGTGCTGGTAGCGTCAGAGTGGTCCAAGTCCCGCTCACGTTCTTCCTGCCGATGATGGTGTAGCCCGCGCCAGGCGAATCCCAGTACACCCAAAACGCATAAATCGAGCCGGTTGACGTGTCGAGAGAAATCGTCGGGTAGAAGTTGCCATCCTGGTTGCCCGCACTGTCGAGACGATAGGGCACGGACCACGCCGAGCCTGTGTTGTAGACGTAGTAGATGTACGGCTTGCAGGTTCCGGCAGGTTGCTGGTGTCCATTCCCATACACAACGTGAATCACGCCTGCACCGTCAACAACCGCCACTGCTGGAGCCAGGTCCTGATTCTGGATGTCCTCAGTATTGGTGAAGATTGCAGTCTGCGCTGACCAAGAACCGGTGTACTTCCGCGAATAGACGCTACCCGAGTACATGTACACCGCCCAGACGTCGCTCCCCGAGCCCGTGGGAACCAATGAGCCCTTGATGTTCGGCTGGTTGTTCACTCCACCAGAGATCATGCTCCCGGAGACCAGGAACGACGATGTGCTTCCCGCTGCCGAGCTTATCCATGCAGTCAGACCATATGTGTCAGGAGCGACGCTGGTCAGGTTGCTGCTGAGCAGCCATACATAGCCAGAGGCGTCGAGGGAGATGAATGAGTTCTTCCCACCAATGCTCTGACTGGAGACGATGATGCTGCTGTCACTCGGCTGCCAAGTTATTGCGTGTGTTGAGGGCGAAACCGTGCCCTTCTGAACGTACACGTTCCGCGTCGCAGACCCGCTGTCGCCGATCGCATAGACGGCGCTGTTGGCCGAATCGTACCATATCGACACCTCGTTGACCGCGGCCGTCGAGAACGCGCGAACGCCTGACGACCAGGTCTGGCCTCCGTCCATGCTGTATTTGTAGACTGTGTTGGATCCATCCCAGTAGAAGCTCCATATGTTGGTGCCGTCGTAGAACAGCTTCCTCTGGTAGGACATCGCGGTAGCCTGAGCGTTCGTTCCGCCATCGATGATCCAGGATTCCGGGCTGATCATATTCACCATCGTCTGTACAGCCCGCGACCCGGAGGGAAACGCTGTTGCCACGTCTTTCCTCGCGTTCCAGTCAGTCGTCTCGACCACGAAATCTATTGCAGAGGCTCCCGAGATGCTGGCTGCCGAGACGCGCACCTCCATCTCGTTGAGGTCGTTGTCCGCATCCATGTCCGCACCTGAGACCGCGACCCAGCTGCCTGCGGAATATGACGACACGACTTCGGATACGATCTGGCCGAACATCCCCTTGACCTCGACCCGGAAGTCCGCGCCGATGGTCTTCGCGGATGCCGATATCATGTATCCAGTGCTCATCGAGGGATCAGTGTCGATGTAGATGCGGAGGATGTCCTCGCCTCCCTTGCGAGGAAGCACGACCGTTCCGCCGCCACCGCCGCCGCTTGCTGGCTTGGCAGCGATCACAGGAACATATGTACCACTGCAAATCTCACCAAGAACGCTAACGTAAAAGAACGACTGCGTGGACTCGTTGACTGCGCCCACACGCTCTATGTCTGTGTTGGGATTGGCCAGCGGGATTGTGTCACCATCGAGTGAGGTCAGCCCGTACCAATCTCCAAACGCGCCATCAATCTGGATTGTGGAAGGTGCCGCGGATACGTACGCGCTAACAGGAGTCCCGAGCACGATCACTTCATCGAAGTTCGAGACCACATCGGACGGACGAATGAAGGCAGACACTACGACCCCAGCGGAGGATGAAGATGTATCCACCGCGATCGTAACCGTCTTCTTGCTGCCGAGTGCTATTGAGACGCCGAGCATCGGAGCTCCTGGAACCCCACCGGCCACCGTGGGCGTGATGCTGTCGACGGTGCCACCAGTCCCATCACATGCTAGTGTGAGACTCATGAAAGCAAGGCTACTGGACGCAGAAACTGTGCCCGCAGCAGATATCGCGGGACCCGGCTCCTGTGTGATCACAAGGATCCCACCAGACTCTGGCACGGGGTAGCTTGCGGACAGATGCGTGCTCGCATCCTGAGATACGAGTAGGTACTTCGCATCCGGGCCCAGCTCGATAGGCAGCTCCACAACGGCCTCTAACCTGTCGTCGTTGATAGCAGCGTTTGCACCGGAGAGATAGGACCACTTGTTCCAATCTAGCCGGTCGGCTTCCGAATCAGTGACGCCGTACCTGTATAATGCAGAGGCACCTACTTCCCCATCCCAGCCAACCAGCTCAACTAGGTAGTCCGCGCCTATGCCAGCTATGCTGTATCCCGTACTCTGCGAATCGTCTGAATCGATGAACAGATAGAGACTGCTAACCTCCGAAGTCCACATGACAGCGCCTTCGACCTTAACATAAAGGTAGAGATCGAAGCCGACGTGCCGAACTGCCCATTCTTCCACGTTCACGGTTGTGGAGGTTGAGGTCGTATAGGAGGTGAACTTCTGAGTGTCGGACCAATCACCGAAGTTGCCGTCTACAGAGATTGATCCGTCATCCGTCACATAGGAGAGGTAGACGAAAGCGGAAACTATCATTATGACTACAACGAGCACAGCCAGAAACTGCCAGCGTGTGATGAACGAGCCTTGACGCTTTGCCCCTGAGGGTCCGATTGCATCGAACCTGGTCCCGTTCGTCATTCCGGTCCCGTTCACGAGGCCCGTACCATTCACGAAACCAGAGCCGCCTTTCGCGCCTCTGCCGTTGACCAGCCCTTCGGTCTTTGGCGGAGGCTCGATAGAGGAAACGACCGCGATGCCTTCTGGCTCAGGTCCCTTCACCGGAAGTGGCACAGGCGGCTTCGGGCGTGTGGGGGGCTCCAGCTCTCCTTCCTCGAACCCGATGCCACATCTCGGGCACGATTTCGAATCTTGAGGAGCGAGTGCGCCGCATTCCGGGCACTCTAGCATCTCCGCCTTGCTGACGAGCGGAATGCCGCACCTCGGACACCTGGATTCCTTGCCATCGAGATCCTTTGCACACAAAGGACACTTAATAGCAACACTTGGAAGAGCCGTCTTGGGAAGTTCCTTCCTGAGGTAGTCATCGGATTGAGGTGCCTTCGGCCTAGGTTGCGCCGTCTTCTCGCCTGTGGCCTTGATCGGCGTTCCACAAACAGAGCATCTATCAAGTCCGGGGGAAATCTTGTTACCACACAGTGGACAAGCATGTGAAGTTGGCTTATCTTTGGGCAAGCTGCGTACACCTCGCGGGGGATTCGGGGGAACCAGCACCCGAGCTCGGTCAGTATGCTGACATTGAGGGGATTCCTTGGCTTGAGTTATTGTTGTCGCCCCATATATATAGTCTGGCAAGAATCCAATATGTGAGCCCCCTTGGCATCAACAAGAGCTATATCTGACGGCGACGAGCATCTCCCGACCGGCAAGTGGCCAGATAAGCGAGTCTCACACAATGTTAATATAGGGTGAGGATTTTCAATCAGCCAAGGCCGAGGTGAGCGAAATTGGCGTGGACAGGCCCCATGAACAAGCTTGACGAATTCAGGTTCGAGATTCCGAGGTCTTTCAAGCCCTGCATGAGAACATCGGCCGTCATCTTCGCCGACGACAAGATGATTCACTCGGTCAAGGCCGACAGCGCACCGGAGCAGGCGGCCAATGTGGCCTGTCTCCCAGGCATAGTGGGAAAATCGCTTGCCATGCCCGACATCCATTGGGGTTACGGGTTTCCCATCGGAGGCGTCGCCGCATTCGATGCGGAGAAAGGTGTGATATCCCCTGGAGGGATTGGATACGACGTCAACTGCGGTGTCAAGCTCGTCAGGACGGACCTCACGGTGAGAGATGTGGCCAACGACGTTCGGAAGATCGTGGACACGATCTTCGACAATGTCCCTTCTGGGGTCGGGGAGAAGGGCAAGCTCCGCCTGTCTGTCAAGGAGATCGACGACGTACTCGATGGCGGCGCCGAGTGGGCTGTCCGAGAGGGGTATGGCTGGGAGGATGATCTTGCATCTTCCGAGGAGAGTGGCAGGATGAGGACCGCGGACTCCGACAAGGTCGACCTGAAGGCCAAGCAACGGGGTGCCCCTCAACTGGGCACACTGGGCGGAGGGAATCACTTCCTCGAGTTGCAGCGAGTCGAGAAGATCTTTGATTCCGAGGCGGCGAAGGTCTTCGGCATCAACTCCGTGGATCAAATCATGGTCAGCATTCACTCAGGGTCCAGAGGCTGCGGGCACCAGATCGCAAGCGATTACATCAGGGTCATGGAAGGCGCCATCAGAAAGTACAATATCCAGGTCCCGGACAGGCAGCTGGCATGCGCACCTGTGAACTCAGAGGAGGGGCAGGACTGCTTCAAAGCGATGAGCGCAGCGGCCAACTACGCGTGGGCCAACAGACAGCTCATCCTGCACTGGGTACGTGAGTCTTTTGAAAAAGCGCTCTCGAGGAAGGCCGAGGACATGGGGATGAAGTGCGTCTACGATGTCGCCCACAACATCTGCAAGCTCGAGGAGCATACGGTGGACGGAAAAAGGATGAAGCTCTACGTCCACAGAAAGGGCGCGACGAGAGCATTCGATAGCTCCCGCTCCGAGGTGCCTCAGAAGTACAGACATATCGGGCAGCCCGTTCTGATCCCGGGCGACATGGGTTCGGCCAGCTATGTGCTCGTGGGGACCCCAGGTGCGATGGCCGAGACATACGGATCAACATGTCATGGCGCCGGAAGACTGATGTCGCGCACAGCCGCGGCGCGCAAGTTCTCCGCGAACGAGGTCGTTTCTCTGCTTGGCAGCAGAGGCATCTACGTCCGGGCCGCGTCAAGGGATGGCATCGTAGAGGAGGCCCCAGGTGCGTACAAGGATGTGGACGACGTTGTGAGGATCGCGCACGGGGCAGGCATATCTAGAATGGTAGCTCGGCTGAAACCTATCGGGGTCATGAAGGGCTAAAGCCCCAGAAGCCTCTCGGCCGCTTTGGCCACCTTTGCCTTCGCCTTCGCAGGTGCCGCCACCATCAGAGCCCACTCATGCGCTCTGCGCATCTGCAGAGAGGCCGCGATGGAGCTGATCTTAGGTAGCATCTTGACCTTGTCGCCGTCGAGCACCCGCACCTCGGTCAGGGATATCCGCGGTTCGGAGATGGCTAGCTCCACCGACGGGATGTCAATGATAACATCCCCCGGGTCAACCCCCGCGCGTCTCGCTATGTCCTCTTCGACCGACCGGCGCTTCTTGACTTCGCCAAAGGACTCGAGCTTGTCCCAACTCTCCTGAGTCAAATCCGCGACAGCGATTGCGTAGGCCTTCTTGAACAACCTACGGTACTCGAGAAGAGTCGCGATCCTGAGGCAGTAGTCCCCCTTGGATGCGAGGTAGGCAAGCAGGCTCGCATCAGTCATACCGTGGAGCCGCTGGATGTCCTCCTTCTCCAGTTGCTCGACAGCCTTCGCCAACATCAGCTCCGATATCCTGACCGTCTTGTGAAAATACACGGCGGAGAACATGAGCGCGCGCGCCACGAGCATACCCTCGACAGCGCTCAGGCCGCCCCTTTCGACCACGAGGTCTCCGTTGAATATCTGGAGGGTCCTCACGAGCCTGTCGAGGTCGATCACGCCGTACGCGACCCCGGTGTAGTGCGAATCCCTCTTCAGATAGTCCAGCTGGTCGGAATCCACTGGACCGCTGATGATCTGAGCAAGATACCTTCTGGAATTGAAATGCGTCTGCCCCGAATCCCCGGATAGTGTCCTCTGGGAGCCGTCGCCCTGGACCAGCCCTTCCAGGAGGCCGGCGACTTCCTTGGGCGATTGGTCGTGCTTCTCCAGGATCTCGGCAATCGAAGGGCTATCTCCGATGATCTCTCTGTCCGCAGCCGACAGGATCGCCTGTTCTCCCCGTATGAGTCTCCTGGAGATCTCCGCGTGGTCGATTCCGAACTGGTCGTGGAGCACGAACTCAAGGGTGTGGGAGTACGGAAGGTGACCGACATCGTGCAAGAGGGCAGCGCATTGCACGACGCTCGCCTCCTCGGTCGATAGACCTAGCCCCTCGCAGATCCGACCGGCCACGGAAAAAGTGCCCAAGGAATGTTCGAACCTAGTGTGGTTGGCGCCGGGGTACACGAGGTAGGCCAGTCCGAGTTGGTGGATGCTATGCAGCCTCTGCAGCTCCGGAGCCTCTAGAAGCTTCAGGAACACGCCCTGCATCCGTATGCTGCCGTGCACCGAATCATGGACTATCTTGTAATTCGTCACCGGCGGTAACTCGTCTGGGGTCCTTATAAGCGTATTGAAAGCCACGTGCCAGTATGGGGCGCCGCCACGGGCGAAATCGGCGTCCGGAGTCATTATAGAGTTTGATAACAATGCACAAATGCTTTTAAAAAGACCCGTCAATGACTGACATACCCCCGATAGAGGAGGAACCCCGATGGAATCCACCGGCGAGAACCAATCAGACCGAATACAGACATACGTTGATGGATTTGACAGCAAGATAGGCGGAGGCATCCTCAAAGGGCATGTCGTCCTTCTTGCCGGGACCCCCGGAACGATGAAGTCCTCGATCGCCCTCAGCATGCTCTACAACAACGTGAAGAAGCGCGGCGTGAACGTGCTCTATGTCAGCATTGAAGAGAGCAAGGAGAGCCTCCTGACGGCCATGGACATGCTAGGCTTCGGCGGCATTGATGAGAACAAGTTCTTCATAGTCGACATTGGCCGCCTGAGGCTGGAGCACACAGATGCCGATGTCGGCAGGGACTGGTTCAAGATACTGAAGGAGTACCTGAGGAAGAAGGTCGAGAACGAGGGAGTCGAGATAGTCGTGATCGACTCGCTCACCGCTATCTACGCACTGGCCAACATCACCAACCCGAGACAGGAGCTGTTCCACTTCTTCGGATTCCTGAAACGCTTGGGCGTCACGACCTTCCTGATTTCCGAGACTCAGGTCGACGGCAACGTTTTCGGCCCGTACCACGAGGACTTCCTAGCGGACGGAACCATACTGATGAAGTTCGTGGACGTCGGCGAGGTCGACGTGCAGCTTCGCATCAGAGCGGTCAAGATGCGCCACTCGAAGATACACCACGGCTATCTCACGCTGATCTTCAGGGACGGGCAGTTCTCCGCGACGACTCCGATAGCGGAGTGATGGCCTAGGCTAATCGCTCAGTTGCTTTCGCTCAGCAGACGACCTTGATTCCACGCAGACAGGATGACTTCAGAAGCCGCCCTTGATCTTGTTCCTGTCGATCTTGATCCCGCGCGGAGTCACCATCAGCAAGTTCCTGCCGACTCCTGCGACATCACCATCGATGTCTCGCGCGACGTTCTTCAGCTCGGCTGTGACCCGCTTCATTGTCAGGTCGTCGTTGGCTATCGATGTGAAATCAACGATCACGATGTTGTCGTTGTAAACCTCGCTGGTGAGAGAAGAGAGATCTTCGTACCTGAACATCTCGCCCACCTTCACAACGGTCCTTGCACCTTCGGTGCCCATCAGGCTCTCGTCCTCGAAAACCATGTCGGTCAGGTCGATATACTGCTCAGCTGAGGCTGATTCGCGGATGGCGCTCTCCTCGGTGGCGGAAAACGCCTTCTTCTTCAGAATCGTCAATGTGCATCCCTCGCGCTCCGTAATAATCATGTTCGGATATAAAACCTCTCATGCAGAGCCAGATGGCCATATTTCGCGGTCGATTCCGTAGGAATCGGGAGGCATCTCACAGGCCTTTTCGGTAGACGGTGAACTGTCTGCACATGCGGAACCCGAGGCCCTCGTAGAGCTGCAGAGCACGAGAAGGATTCTCCGCGTCGACATCGAGAGTGGCTGCATCCATGCCGGCATCTCGAATGACCTTCAGACTCCTGGCGATGAGCGCCTTTGCGATGCCTCTGTTCCTCCATCGTCTCCTGACGAAGATATGCTCAGTGTGACCCCACTTTCGACCTAACCCCTCGTTCTCAGTTCGGTCGATGAAGTTGTGTACGCCTCCGACAACCTCGTCGCTGTCCCATGCGATCTGCCACAGCTCTGGTGTGAATCTCGGGTCACCGGAAAGCTTCTCGAACGCGAGGTCGCCCCAGTTCTCCTCGGAGAAGCTCTTATCGTCCCTGAGCGCCTCCTTGGCGGCGTCCCATATCTTCCTCACATCCTGAGGGCGAACAGGACGAACCTCGATGCCGGGCGGCAGCGGCAATTCGGGGATTCTGTCCAAGCCATCCCTGACCATTTCCAGGATATCCCATGACGGCGAATATCCTTCACACCCCAGTATCGACTTCCAGGAGTTAGGCTCCGTGGCCGACCACACTTCCAGGAACTTGCTCGCGCCTGCGGGGTGAGCGGACGAAACCTCCCGCGCACGAACTTCGCAATGCCGCAGAAGCGAGCGGCGGATGCCATGTCCCCTGAATTCTGGTAGCAGCACCACGAACGGACAGTAGACGATCAGATCGTTCAGCCTCCGTTTCCAGGTGATCTTAGACATTCCGATGATCCTGCCGTCGATCTCGGCTATGACCATGTCCTTGGCAGGATCGAAATTGACAGGGCGCTCGAAATCGTCCTTCAAGTCTTTGGCCGTCATGTGGAGGTCGACTAGGTCGGCTTCCCAGCTGATATTGGAGACTCTCGCCACGGCTGGGAAATCGTCCTCGCCACGACAGCGCCTGAATGTCAATCCATGAAGGGGAGGAGGTCCCTCCATCTCAACTAGCTCGATACTCTTATTCTCCGCCCTGTTCTGATGCTTCATCTGTAGCCTTCTCCCCTACGGGTTTGTCCTTGTCCTTCGGTTCGTCGAGCAACCAGAGCTTGTCCCCAACATGATGGATTGAGACCACGGCCTTGCCCTTGTCCTTCAGAGCCATCTTCTGGGCGCTCACGATTGCTTGTCCCACTGCAAGAGGCCTCAGGTTCTTCACATCCCTTATCCATGCGAGATCTCCTTCCTTGATCTCGGCATCGAACCCGACGATACCTGGGCCCATCACGTCTGCGCCGTTGTAGACGAACTTGACTGCTCCCATATCCACCGTCACGAACCTTCTAGTGGCTGGATACCTCAGGAGGCCACGAATCGTCAGGAAGACGCGGCCCCCAGGCTTGAACGCCAGTATCTTGCCATTTACGAAAACTACCTCACAATCCTGGCTCTCAGCCATATCGACCGTATCTTCGACGCCGAACGTCCTCGTTCCGAGGACCGCGTCCAGTTCACTCGAGAGCGCGATTATCTCCTTTTGCCTGAGTCTGTGCCTCTTTCGCAGATGTAGTTCGGCCATCTTGTCACCTGCCAATGATGTCCTCGGCTTTGAGACCAGACTCTGCAAGCAGTGTGTGCGCCTGATCCCGTTCGAACTTCGCCATTCCGGGGGCGTTTAGCAATTCATATGCGTCCGCCTTCAGCTTGTGTGGCTCCCATTCAAGGGGGTCGATCCCGACCGCAACATCGGCTGCGGAGATACACTCGTCTGCTTTCTTCGCTCTGAGCAGAAGGCGAGCAAGGCCCACCGCGGCCGAGTAGTTCGAAGGATTCAAATCCAAGGCGGCCGAGTAGAGGTCAGTAGCTTTCGCGACGTCGCCCCTCGTCTCATGCGCTCCCGCATTGATAACAAGAAAGTCGGCTTCGGAAGGATGCCCGTTCAACGAATCGAACAACATCAGCGCCGATTCCGTCTCTCCTTTGGCCAGCATTATCCGCGCCTGCGCCTTGGCGAGTTTCGGGGATGGGCTTGGGATGCCCTTGGTGACCGCCATCAACCGCTCAGCCTCAAGCACATTCCCGGCGTCGACCATGAACTCCGCACATTCTGCCAATGTATCTGGCTCCGTGATCCTTCGAATTATCTCGACTAGTGCTTTCGGAAGTTCGAACCGTCCCATGTATCTTCGTAGTTCCAGGTCCTTGAGGATCATCCTTGAGCTCATGGGACCGGAGAGCACCACCGTCTCAATGTTGACGAGGGCGTCCTCAAATCGTCCGAGCCTGATCAGGACCTCGCCTCGTCTCACCACAGATGCGAGGCCGCCAGCCGTGTCCGCATGACTGCTCTCGAGACACATGAGCGCCATCTGGAAGGATGCCTCGGCGGCCTCCGCGTTGCCCATTGTGAGGAATATCTCGCCTCTCTTGGTCCAACCTTCGTCGAACTCCGAGTTGACGGCCAACGACGCCTCGACAGCAAGCAGCGCCTCGTCCAGCCTGCCCATCCGATCCGCCATCTCCGCCCTTGCCCCCCAAGCCTCGTCGTAGGTCGGGTTGAGATCCAAGGATTCAAGGACAAGGTTGTAGCCTCCTTCCAGGTCTCCTGTCTCCGCCCTGCAGACGCCCTTAGCGAAGAGTGCGTAGTCAAAGTCTGGGCTTATCTCCAAGGACCTGTCGTGATAGGGGATGGCCTCAGCGTACTCACCCATCTTCTCGAGCGCGTTCCCGATGTTGTTCCATGCGATATCATAGTCAGGGTCGACGATCAGAGCCTCGACGTACTTCGGGATGGACTCCCGGTATCTGCCCAGGTTGTAGAGGGCGTTCCCGAGGTTGTTCCAGAGAACAGGGTCGTTGTGGTCTATAGCGAGAGCGTGGTTGTAGCATTCGACCGCGCGCTCGAGCATGTCGGCTCCGTGATATGCATAGCCCTTGTTGTACCACGCATGTTTGTAGAGCGGGTCCAGTTGTATGGCTTTGTCGAAGCACTCGATTGCTCTGTCAAAGAACCCCGTCAGGAAGCACGTATAGCCGAGGTTGTTCCAGAGCTCCTTGTCCTGAGGGGCGCGCTGAAGGGCCTTCTCGTAGGAGTCGATTGACTTGCCATATATACCCATCTCGTGTTCGACGTTGCCGAGGTGCGCTAGCCCCTCGACGTCGTCCGGATTCTTGTCGAGGTACTTCCTCACGCATTGTTCCGCGAGAACCAGCTCCTCAGCATCAATATAGAGACTGGATTGTGTGAGCAGCACCGTGGCGTCCTTTTCCGCGAACCTGTCCAGCTTCCTAATGACAGCAATCGCCCTGCCGATCTTGCTGACCTTCAGGTAGGCTCGGGCAAGTCCGGAAAGGTTTTCGACGCGCTCCTTGTTCAGTGCCGCGGCCTTGGCGTACGCCCCCACGGCGTCTGAGTACATCTCCTGAGAGAAGAGAGAATTGGCCATGTTGTGCCACGCGAGCTCATACCTTCCAGCGATAGAGACCGATTTCAGGTAACTGTCGATTGCCTCAGGGCCGCGCCCGACTGCGTCGAGTGCCGCGCCCCTGTTGTTGTATAGGATCTCGCTGGAGACCCCTTTCTTCTCTGCTTGGTCGAAGAGCTCCAACGCTCTGTGGTAGTTGCCGGCGTCGTACTCTTCGTTGGCGCGGTCGACGAGCTCCGGACCCGTCTGTCCAGAGTCCTTTCCATCAGGGCGGTCTGTCTTCGTCAAGTCAGGTTATCATGTCCAATTATCTAGATAGTCTTTTTGAGCACATGGCCAAAGCTTATATCTGGCTGAAGGGATAATTCAGCAGCGGCAGGTCACGCTATGCTTGTGCTCTTCGGGCCCTCACCGAGATCCATCGTGAAGGCCTTCGTCGCATCGAAAGTCTACAAAGCGAAGCCGGTCGACGATTCCGACAAGAAGAAGTTCTACTTCGAGGACTACGTCGAGTCCGAATCCCTCGACTACGACTCGCTCTACTCGCAGTACAAGGAGGAGTACGGCGGACTAGACTTCCTCGAGGACCCGAAGCTCTGGGAGATACTCGAGGACGAGATCTTCTGGGCGTCGCGGTACAAGTCCCCGGACAAATACCAGCTGATCCTCACCGTGCTGGCGCAGATAGAGAAGTCTGGGACCAAATCGTACCTTGCGCAGCAATCCCTAGAGGCCAAGGAGATGAAGGACCGCGTGCGCAGGGTCACAGGGGAGTTCAGGAGGGCGAAGCAGTTCCTCGCGTTCACCGAGGACGCGGACAACGAAGTCATGATCGGCAGGGGCAGCTTCGAGCACGACATCATCGATCTGGTCCTGAGACACTACGCGAAACGTTATCCGGGACGGGTCATCGCGATACTCGACAACGATGCAGTGCACATCTGCCACAAGGACGATATCCTCGTCGACTCGAGGAAGAGGTTCCCGGACAAGCCAGGCCGCAAGGACGCGGGAAGATACTGGATGCTTCTATCGGACCTGAAACACCTCGAGTCCAAGAAGGACCGGCAATACTACAGGGGCCCACTCCCGACGAACTACTGGAAATGGGTCTCCGACGGCGCGCAGGACTTCGGCACCGTCCCGAAGGTGACCCTAGACGACTTCGCGGGGCAGTAGCGATCGCGTCTGGTGTGTCCCAGAGCGGAACTAGGGTTCTCTGGTACCAGTATCAGCCTTGGTACTGAACCCATAACATTGATAAGCAGGCACAGCGATTTGAGCGTAGCCAGGGCATCATCCAGAGCGAGCAAGCTTTATGAAGAAGAATACCGCGAGAAACAGCGAACAGAAGTTCGCTTACTACATGGACCTCCTGAGCCACGACGTGTTGAACAACAACCAGGCCGTCCTAGGGTACTTAGAACTGATTCTGGCCGCTGGTGGCGTCGACAAGACGACTCGGAAGTACGCTCAGAAGGCGGTCTCCCACATACGCACATCGACGATACTCGTGGACAATGTCAAAAGACTGATGGTCACCCGCGAGATGGATTCGTCCGAGCTCAAACCGACGAATCTGATTGTGGCACTGAACAGCGCCGAGCGGGAGGTCGTGCGCATGTTCCCCGACAGGAAGGTCGTTGTGAAGATCCCTTCCAAAATCTCGGAGATGCTCGTTGTCGGTGATGGCGCTGCCAGCGACCTCGTCCTCAACTTGCTGGTCAGCATGGTGAGGCTGGACCCGAGCGAGGCCATTACCCTGGAGTTCAAGTTGTCAGAGGTGTCGGTCCGAGGAAAGGACTGGTTGCAGCTCACGCTGGAGGACCCAACCGCTCATATGCCCAAGATGGCCAAGGACATGCCCATCGAAGATGCCTACCAGGAAGACAGCTCGATCGCCGTCAAGATGGTCGGGATACTATACTGCAAGATGATGGCTGGTCTGCTGGGCGGAGGCTTCGAGGTAAGAGAATTGAACAACAAGGCGGAACCGAAAGGCGCCGTCTTCGTGACAACCCTTTTGAAGGCTGGCGAACCATGACTAGCGTGCTCATAGTGGACGACGAGCTCTTCATCGTGGAGCTCTACAGGGACATACTCCAACTAAGAGGGTACAAGATAGTCGGAACCGCGTTCGACGGTGAGGAAGCGGTCCGAAAGTACGGTGCCAACTCTGAGAAGCCTGATGTGATCATCATGGACCACAGGATGCCCGTGATGAACGGGGTACAGGCGACTAGGGAGATCATCAAGATGAACCCGAAGCAGAAGGTGATTTTCGTCAGCGCCGACGTGATGGTCGAGAAGGAGGCGCGAGAGGCGGGCGCGATCGATTTCCTTCCGAAGCCCTTCCGCATGGACGACCTCATAGAGAAGATGCAGAAGGTCTCCGCACGATGAGCCATTGGAGCTCGTTTCTTCTGCTGCTGGCATAAATATGCAGAAGGGCGAATACAACCCGATAACTTAATGAACAACCGGCGTATATTGAGTGGCCCGAGGTAGTGCAAGGCGATGTCTGAAAACTTCATGAAGGCCAGGACCATGAGTTTTCCAAGAACCGTCATGGCGGGCCACGACTGCGTCCAACAGGTCGGCGCGGTGTGCGAGGAGTTCGAGCTGAAAGGCACTGCTCTGATTGTGACAGGCCCCACGACTGGTCCCCTCGCCTCGAAGTTCGTGAGGGACTCACTTGAGGCAAAAGGCTTCGATGTCCAACAGATCGAGGTTGGGGCGGCGACCCAGCAGAATCTGATCAAGGTGGAGGAGGTAGCCAAGGACATCAAGGCATCCTTCCTCCTCGGAGTCGGTGGCGGCAGCAAGATAGACCTCGCGAAACTGGCCTCGATGAACCTGAAGAAACCTTTCCTGAGCATCGCGACCTCAGCGTCTCACGACGGCATTGCGAGCCCGCGAGCGTCCATCAAGGACGGCGGCAACTCGCTCTCGCTCAATGCGAAGACCCCGATGGCGGTCATCGCCGACACCGCCCTGATAGTCAAGGCACCCTATCGTCTGCTGGCTTCCGGGTGCGCTGATGTGATATCCAACTCAACCGCGATACTAGATTGGCAGCTCGCGGAGAGGCTGAGGTCTGACGACTTCAGTTCGAGCGCCTCGAACCTCGCGAAGTACGCTGCCGAATCCATCATAGAACACGCCGCTCTGATCAAGCCAAACCTGGAGGAGAGCGTCTGGGTGGTAATACGCCCAGTCATCATATCCGGCATCTCCATGGCTGTTGCGAGTTCGTCGAGGCCAACCAGCGGCTCGGAGCACATGTTCTCTCACATTCTCGATCGGATCGCGCCTGGCAAGGCTCTCCACGGAGAGCAGTGCGGCGTCGGGTCAATCATGATGATGTACCTACACGGGGGGGACTGGCAGCGCATAAGGAAGGCCCTCCAGATGATAGGTGCGCCTACGACAGCCAAGGAGCTCGGTGTGACGGAGGACCAGCTTATAGAGGCGCTCGTGCACGCGCACGAGCTCCGGAAGGACCGCTACACCATACTTGGAGACAGGGGGCTGACACCGGACGCCGCTGAACGCCTGGCGAGGATCACGAGCGTGATCTGAGAACGAAGGTGTTCGACATGGTATTGGTGACGGTCGTCGGCGAGTCGCAGTGCAAGAAAGGTTTCGAGTTCGTCTTCGGGGGACCCCTGGCGGATTGCAGGGACTGCAAGGTGAAGAACGTGTGCTTCCACCTGGAGCAGAACAAATGGTACAGGGTCACGGAGATACGTGATGTCCATCACGAATGCAAGATACATGAAGGGGGGGTGCGGGTTGTCGAGGTGGAGAAGATACCCATCCAAGCGGCCATACCATCCCGGAGCGCCCTCGGGGGTTCGATGATAACCTATGAGGAGACGGACTGCGACCTCGTGGGCTGTGCGAACCACAGACTGTGCAAGCCCTTCGGTCCTGGAGAGGGCGTGAGATATCAGATCTCGAAGGTGCTAGACACCGAGATCGAGTGCTCAAAGGGGAGGAGCCTCAAGGTCGTCTTGCTCGACTGAGAATGCTGTCTGCCGACGAGCCATTGCCCGGTCACTGGTTTCTTCGTAGCCATAGCGAGAGGAGCATGCCCAGCAGGGACACCAGGATGACCATGATGACACTGCCGAACTCCGGGATGTAGGGATCTTCCACATTCACGTTGACGACGTCGGTGTTGTAGTTCCCAGACGCATCAGAGACGTTGAGGAGGATCTCGTAGGAGCCAGCGACCCAGAACGTGAATGCCACTTCCTGGCCCTGCAATTCCACTTGGCTTCCGTTGTACGTGAACGTCCAAGTGTAGTCCACGATCCCTGTATTGTCATATGACGCGGACCCGTTCAAGCAGACCGGACCTCCAACAAGCACAGACACGTCATCGCCAGCTTCAGCCACAGGAGGACACGAATCGACCACAGTGAACGAATGGACCTCGTAAGGCGCATATCTGGGCGACATGAGTTCCACACCGCCGGCATCGTGCGCCACGATGTAGTACTCCACTAGACTGCCGGGCTGTTGGCCGGGGATCGCGCCGGAGTACGTGTCGTTGGGAGATGCGAGAGTCATCGGTACAGACTCCCAAAGACCTCCATCTGTCCGGTAGTTGAGGCTGATGGCACTCTCATCCACTCCTCTGTCTGCAGTGACATTGGCGGAAATGTCAAAACCCGATGCGGAGTACTCCATGACTCCGATGGGCTGATGATCGATGGTGAACTCCCTCTGCTGCTTGTCACCGGCAATCTCGATGCCGAGGAGTATTGGTGGGAGGTTTTCGGCAATCACTCGATTCACCTCCTGCGTCGTCTGAGGATGGAACACGATCGCGACCTCGAACAGGATGGCGAAGATGTTGTCATATCCGTAGAGCCAGTCGAGAGAGTCACCTGTAGTAGGATAGAGTCCGACGGACTGGTCTGCAGTATACCCGTTCAATGCTGCCAACCGCGTCCCTAGGCTCACCAGTGCGTCATTGTCCGCGGTCAAGTTGGTCGTGTAGCCCCATGGCCACATCACCAACTCACCGTACGAGTGAAAATCCAAGCATATGGAGAAGTCGTGTTGCATCACAAGGTCTCGAATTGCCTGCGTCTCGGGCTCGGAGAATGGCGACTCACCGCAGTATATGTCGTCGGAAGGGTTATGCGATGACCCCACGCCTCCCCAAGCTCCCGCGGAGTCGTTGTTCATGGATCCATCGTAATTCCGGTTGAGATCGACTCCATAGCTGTTATCGAAGTTGAGCCGTCTGTTCTTCCTCCACCACGGATCGGTGGCGAGAGAGTAATCGAGTCCGTCCGGGTTAACGACTGGTATGATCCAGACCTCACGATTGTCTACGAGCCAGCTCGCTCTCGTGTCGCTGCCGTATGCATCTGTGATATTGTGTATGGCCTCCAAGACGATCTCGGAGCTTATCCACTC
>Ga0154706_166_pt1 | contig 22539 bp, 25 predicted proteins | sample Rifle2008BG13ft_FD_105566 | JGI IMG/M metagenome (GOLD analysis project Ga0154706, IMG submission 105566) | Euryarchaeota archaeon RBG_13_57_23
CCGGGATACTGGTCCCCCATCAAATTGTCAGTCCTGGCGTTCGCATTCATACTCGGCAGCTTCGTGACTGTCGGGGCGATAAATGAACCCATCCCGTATCAGGTGTCGATAATGGTCTTGCTGATGCTCAGCGCCGTCGTTTTCGTCGTACTCTCCCTCAAGATGCCCCCTGTGAACAACAGGGTGCACATGGCCTACTTCGCAAGCGGCCTGCTCGGGTTCATGGTCTTCCTGGGACTCGTGCTGGGCATGGGCGGTGCGATCGACATGGCCATCGTGGCGATCGTGACAGCAGTCTTCATATGGGATTTCACTCGATGGTCCAAGGGCCTGCCCGTGCGCGTCTTCAAGGTCAGGCCGTTCGTCGTGAAGAACTAGTGGCGCCGTCGAGCGGATTCGAACCGCTGACCTTCCGCTTAACAGGCGGACGCTCTACCGACTGAGCTACGACGGCATCTGAATGCGCGGGCGCAGTTAGAGTGACCGGTTAGATAAGCCTTTTGACACCCTAGCGTCGAGTCTGGATGAGAACTATGGGGCGGGAGCTCGAGTCTACTCGATCGACTCCCGCAGCTCATTGACCGTATTGCTCATGGTCTCCAGGATCTCCTTCAGGTGGTCGAGGAAATCCTGTATCTTCTCGGTCGTGACGGCCCCGTCTGGCGAAGGTTCGATCAAGCCTTCTTGCTCCAGTATCCTGAGCGAGTATCTCACCTTGTGCTGCGGATACTCCAGCATCTCCGAGAGCCGGATGATGCCGATGGGCTCGTTGTCCATTATCGCCTTGAGCATCGCGACGTGTCTCTGCAAAAGCTCAATCTCTGTCTCAATCTTGCTCGTCAGCACGGACTTGCCTTTTCCCTTCATCTGCATCGCCTCTCCGAGGAAACTGGGCTACGTCTTGTCGTGCTACATGATAACACTTGGAATATTTGAAGCGCAGAGGGGGAACAAACGGGGTGGTAGCATGGTCGGCAACCAAATTTCAAATAACCAGCAAGGAATAGCGTAGCAGAGAATGGCAGTCATCGAGGGCCGCGACCTTGTCAAGGACTACGGGGGCATGAAGGCCCTCGATAGGGTGTCTATTACAGTCAACGAGGGGGACTTCTTCGGCTTCTTCGGACCGAATGGAGCAGGCAAGACGACGTTGATCAGGATCCTCACGGGCCAGCTGGAGCCCAGTTCGGGCTCCGCCACCGTCATGGGGGTCGATGTCGTCAAGGAGCCCATGCGGGTGAAGGAGCTGATAGGGATCGTGCCCGAGGTCGAGAGCCCGCCGACGTACCTCACGGCCTATGAGTACCTGTATTTCGTGGGCAAGGTCAGGAAGCTGGACAAGCTGGAGGATCGGATAGACAAGTGGCTTTCGTTCTTCGACCTCCTTGAGAAGAAGGGAACGATATGCAAGGACATGTCCAAGGGGATGCGGCAGAAGGTCATGCTCGCGTCCGCTTTCATCCACGAGCCCAAGATGCTCTTCCTCGACGAGCCTTTCATCAATCTGGACCCGATCTATCAGAGACAGCTAAGGGAGTATCTGGAGGGGTTTGTCGAGAAGGGGGGCACGGTCTTCATGGCCTCGCATATCCTAGAGATATCCGAGAGGCTCTGCAACCGGCTCGCGATAGTCAATCTTGGGAAGGTGGTCGCCGAGGGTCGGATAGAGGACCTTCTCAGGGAAGGGGAGAACCTCGAGAGGCTGTTCTTGAGGTCTGTGGGGCTGAAGGCTATCGGGGGTGACCCCACACGAAAGACCTCCTGAAGCTGATGCTGAAGGAGGAGTTCCGGACTCACTCGTCGTACTCGGGCAAACAGCGTTTTCTGACGTTCCCGCTCTTCGTCCTGATACTGTCTTTCTTCTCGGGCCTGACCTTGGAACGCATGACGGTGCAAGTCCCATTGGAGCAGATGGGCGTGTTCGCCAACCTCTCCTCGTTCTTGTACGGGTTGAGCGTCGGCGCGTTCGGCGTGATGGGCAGGGAGTACCTCGAGAGACGGCATGGAGCGAGCAACTACCTCGTGGCGATGCCTTACTTGCTGCCCCTCTCGTTCCGGACGACCTTCATCGGGATCTACCTCAGGGATGCGGTCTTCTATATCCTCCTGATGCTGGCCCCAGCAACTATTGGGTTGGCCCTCGCCGCGCCCATAGCGGGCTTCCACCTTACCAGCATCGGATTGCTCTTCATCGCGGTGCTCCTAAGCTTCATGTTCGGCCTGTCGCTCAGCTTCATGGCCTCGGTGGTGTACATCAGGAACGTCCCGGCGTTCCTGGGCATAACGGCCGCAATCGCCGCGTTGTTCGTGACCCACAGCTTCTTTGGTGTTCCGGCATTGGATGTGATGGTGCCTTCTCTCGGGTTCCAGATGAACGTCCGTCCCTTCGGTGACGACTACGGAACGGCGCTGTTGTACGCCGCGGCAGTCGCCGTCGCCACCACCGTGTTCACGCTGTTGGCGTTCGTGCTGGTGCAGGTCCGCATCAACATCGCCTCTCGGATGCACGAAGACCTGCTCCCGAGGATATACGGGCATGTCGGGTTCATGAAAGGCCTCAATAGGACGCTGATCGCGAAGGAGTTCCTGGACCTCCGAAGGAGCGGGACCATCGCGAAGATGTTCTTCTCGTTCGTGTTGCCGCTTCTGTTCCTGTCCTTCACGACCTGGTACGTGAACTACGGCCTCGCCATCCCGGTGGGGTTCAATGCGGTGTTCTACGCGGCCATGGTGGGGTTCGTCGGCGTCATGATGTACAGTTGGCTGAACAACGTGGACCTTGCCGAGTACTATTCACTCCTGCCTGTGACCGTTCCTCAGCTGATCAAGATACGGATACTCGTCTTCCTGTTCCTCACGCTCGGGATATCGACTTTCTTCGTGGTCGCGATCTCTATCCTTAACGGAGAGACGGAGCTGCTCTGGCTTGCGCTGATCGTCATGTTCATAACCTCGCTCTATACCGTCGTCATGACCGCCTATCTGACCGGCCTCAAGACGAACACTTTCCTCTTCGACACGAGCGTGCTCATGCGGTTCAGCGTGCTCTCATTCTTCCCCGATCTCTGCCTGACGATCCTCTCCTTCTCGCTTCTGGCCGACTGGGTCATCGCCGTGGCCGGGATCGCGCTGGTCCTGGTGATGTTGTCCGTGGCCACTGTCCTCTTCTTCCGGGGGATCGACATGAAGTGGGATCGCACTCCGTTCGCCGCGTGACAGAAACATTATCTCCCTTCTGGGTCGTTATGCGAGTTCGGTCTCACATGAGGAAGGATGTACTGGTCAGGCGGGGCATGCACGCCCTCATCGCTCTGACGCCTCTGTATTTCGCACTGCCGGTGGAGCTGCCAGTCGAGCCTCTGAGACGGTGGATGCTGCTCATGGTGTTCTTCATCGGTGTCAGCGTCTTCGAAGTCGTCAGGCTCTGGAAAGGGGTCATCTTCCTTGGACTGAGGCCTCACGAGAAGGGCCGGATCGCCTCTTTCGTCTGGGCCGCCGCGGGAGTCACCTTGCTGCTCTGGCTCTTTCCAGAGGATATCGCTTCGGGTGCCCTTGTGGCCATGGCGGTCGTGGATCCGCTTGCCGGAGAGCTGAGGGGGTCCAGGGTCAGGGACATCGTGACCGTGCCGGTGTCGCTCTTCGCATACTTCGCCCTGTTTCTTGTCATCTCGGTATTCGTGGGCGGTCGGGAACTCACGGTGTACATAGCCTTGGCTGTTGTTGGAAGCGTAGTGGCTATCCCATCTGAGTGGGTCGAGGTGAGGTGCGTGGACGACGACTTCCTGATGCTCGTTCTGCCAGCGCTGGCGATGACAGGGCTGTCGTACCTGCTCTGAACGCGCCGCCGTCGGGCTTATTCGACCAGTTCGAGCTTGCCGAACTTGCCTGCGCTGACCTGCAGCTTGTTTTTGTAGGAGGTCGTCCACCCGTTCGTGATTCGGATCTTCGCATTCAGCGCGACCTTCTCGATATCGTCGTTCCAGAGCGACACGGAAATGGTGTCGCCATTGTCGTCTTGCCCTGTGGCGTCGCATACCCTTCCGGCGGCGCCGCTCCATTTCGAGCTCCACTCCCTGGGCTCCTTCTTTTCGATTATAGTCAGGACTATCTCGTCGACTTTCATCTTGTCCTTGAGGTCCTTTGCCATCATTTGGACACACTCTGCGGGCTGTAAAAGATATCTATACTTAAAACTCGTGCCCTACGAATTGTCCATTTTTAGTCGTTGCTCGGTCCGCATTTTCGACCGGATTTTCAACTTAGCCAGTAGGTCAGAAAAGGACATCAATGCCTCCAATTAGGCTTATATGCCCACAATAGAATAGGGTGCGTCTATGACGAGGATCAAGGTTATCACCGAGCCGGCTGAGCTCGTTCCGATGTTCCGGGCGGTCGATACCAAGGTCAAAAGAGAGGTTCTGAAACTAGTCACCCTCGAATGGCACACCCTCCAAGATATCGAGCGTCAGTTCGGTTCCGCGGGGAGGGACGCCCTGCTTTTCTTCGAGAAGATGAAGTTGGTCGAGACACGGTGGCAGACCTCGACCGAGGGTAAGCCCGAGAAGGCCTATCACACGTACTACACATCGTTCCACATAAACGCCTCCTGGCCTGTCTACGAGATAAGCGACGTGCTCGCAGCCGCCGTGATGGAGGAGAAGGAGTTCCAGAAGATTGAGAAGCAGATCCATGAAATGGTGGGCGCTCAGGGCAAGTTCGCCGGCGACGTGGCCGAAGTCCTCGGAGTCACCTTCACGATGCTCAAGAGCCTCGTCAAGCGGAGCACCAAACTGGATTACAGGGGCCACAGGATCGAGAGGTTGAAGGAGTAAAGCTCTCCGGATGGTTCACATGATCGTCGTCCTAAGGCTCGGCCATCGACCGAAGCGGGATCAGAGGGTCACCACGCACGTGGCGCTGGCAGCAAGGGCGCTTGGGGCGGATGAGATATGGGTCTCTGAGCAAGATGCCAAGCTCGAGCAGACCATACGAAGCGTAGTGGGGCGGTTCGGAGGCAGCTTCAGGATAAAGACAGGAGTCGAATGGCGGAAGGCGATCAGATCCTGGAAAGGCGAAGTCGTACATCTTACGATGTACGGTGAGAGCCTCTCCAAGGCATTGCCCAAGATCAAATCCAGGAAGCTGATGGTGGTCGTCGGGGCCGAGAAGGTACCGCGCGAGGTCTACGAATTGGTGGACTGGAACATATCAATCGGCAACCAACCACATTCGGAGGTCGCCGCACTTGCCATATTCCTGGACAGGCTCAAGGGTGGAAAGAAGTTGGAGCGGAAGGTGAAGGGGGGTCGGCTCGCCATCGTGCCCAACCCGAGGGGGAAGACCGTAGTTGACAGCGAAGAAGGCAAAGGAAGAGCAGCTACCAGGAAAGGATGATTGCCTCCGGATGCTCCGCGAGGCGGGCTGCGATCAGGCAGTCATCGACCACTGCGTGGCCGTCTCCGAACTCGCTGTCAAGATGGCAAGGAAGTGCAGAGCAGACATGGCGCTCGTGAGGGTTGGTGGGCTGCTTCATGATCTCGGCAGGTGCAAGACCCATGATCTAGGGCACGCGGTCGAGGGCGCTAAACTCGGGAGAGAAATGAGCCTCCCAAAGGCAGTCGTGCTGATCATCGAGAGGCACATCGGGGGAGGGATATCGCCAGGGGAGGCGGTCAGACTGGGTCTGCCGGAGAAGGACTTCACGCCTTCGACCCTCGAAGAGAAGATAGTCGCCCATGCGGACAATCTCATGTCCGGGTCAAGGAGGACAAGGATTCAAGAGGCTGTATCTCACCTGGCGAGGAAAGGGGAGTTCGAGGCTGCACGCAAGGTACTCCGTCTTCACGAGGAGCTCTCCGAAATCTGCGGAATGAACTTGGACGATATCTACTAGGCAAGAATGTTCTTCGACCGCGCTTCATGTCCGATTCTTGTACCGCCTGAACTCGCCTCTCTTGTGTCGGTCTCTCAGCTCGTGATACTCCTCCGCATTTCGTTTGGCGGCATCCAGAAGCGATGGATCATTCTCGCGTACGACCTTAGCCGGGACACCTACCACAAGGCTTCCAGGGGGAACGATCATGCCCTCTCTCACAACAGCTCCAGCACCGACTATTGACCCAGACCCGATGCGGGCTCCGTCAAGGATGCAGGAGTTCATTCCGATGATCACATGGTCCTCTATGATGGCTGCATGTATTATGGCTCCATGACCAACGGAGACATTCTTGCCGATGATCGTGGGCTTGCCGGGGTTGCCGTGAACCTGGCAGTGTTCCTGTATGCTGGATCCCTCTCCAATCCGCACTTCGGAGAGGTCAGCTCTGATCACCGCATATGGCCAGATGCTGCATCCTTTCGCGATCTCGACATCTCCGATTATGATGGCCTCTGGAGCAACATAACAAGACGGGTCGACTTTGGGATCGGTCACACCCGCGACAGCGCATGCGCGCAATAAATGCTTTATTCCCCGACCGGTGGTTTCTCTGCTGGCTTCGATTTCGATGTCCTCTTGATAGCCACTCTCTTAGGGAAGTATCTCAGTATGATGACGTCGCCTATGGCGGATACCCACCTGAAGGGGACGTTCACCGCCTTGGATCCCTCCACCAGGAGCGGGTTCGTGTTGCTGACAAACAGACCTTCTACCTTGTTGTCGTCGACGTTGACGACCAAGTTGCCGACGTTGCCGAGGTAAAGACCTTGGCTTGTGTAGACCTGCAGACCAATGAGCTCAGAAGCTTCTTCGAGCGGCATCCAACATCCCTGCGACCGTATCGCCATCCTCTCCTTAAAAAGCTTCTCCAATCCAGCTCGGCCAGTCTCAAGACTACGTCTTGAGGCCGAGAAGAATCCCATTTCGCCACAATACTTAACTACGGGAGCGCGAATCGGTATTGCATAATAAAGGCACAAGCGTGCAAAACGGTGTTACAAGATGTCATCAGAAATCGAAGAGATACGCCAGAAGAAGATGGCCGAGATGATCAAGCAGGCAGGGCAGAAAACGTCCGGCGGAAACGGATGGCCGGAGGCACCCGTCACGGTCAACGATGCCAACTTCGAGGAGACGGTCAAGAAGTATCCAAGAGTCGTGGTGGACTGCTGGGCTCCGTGGTGCGGACCTTGCAGGATGTTGGCGCCGACAATCGACTCCATGGCTAAGGATCAGAAGGGCAAGGTCGTATTCGCGAAGCTCAATACGGACGACAATTTCAGCACTGCCTCAAAGTTCAGGATAATGAGCATACCGACGCTGCTGTTCTTCAAGGACGGACAGTTGGTCGACAAGATGATCGGAGCCGCTCCGCGGCCGATGGTCGAGAACGCCGTCAAGCAGGCGCTCGGCTGAGATTCACGATAACCCCCAAACGAGACTCAACCATCCTCTTCTTCTGATTTCTTTCTTCTTTTGTATGAAGCAAGCGCGTGCGCTGGAAAGCTTAAATCGGACTAACTCAGTGGGCATCGCGGTTGAGATGAATTTTGAAACGACCGTGGTTTGGACGGAGAAGTTCCCAGGCAGACTCCATTGTCAGAACGGCCAGGCCATAGACTACTCTCCTCCGGTGGAGCTCCAGGGCATGTTTGGGACACTCACTCCAGAAGATGCTTTTGTCGGGGCCGCCAATATGTGTTACCAGATCGTCTTCGAGTATGTCTCGAAGGATCTTGGTATGAAACTCATCGAGTACAAGTGCAGGGGAGTCGGCGACCTCGAGGTAGTTGAGGGTGTCAAGAAGTTCGTTAAGATCACGCTCTACCCTGAGATGAAGTTCGCTCCGGGCTCCAAGACGTCGAACCTCGAGAAGGCCATTTCCACCACTAAGAGGAAGTGCCTCGTTACGAACTCGATGGATCTCGTACTCGAGGTAGTTCCCAAGGTGTTGTGATGTGCCGTATGGTTGGGGTCGTGTTCCGAGGCGATTTTCCAACGGGTACGCTAAGGGATCTGCAGCATGTGTCCGAGATCGGCAGAGTCCCGGACGAGGATGAGCCCGGTCACAACGATGGCTGGGGCATTGTGTCATTCATGGCAGGATCGCCAAGATACGTGGGCCGCAGCCCTCGGCCCATGCGTATGGATCCCTCTTTTGACTCAGCACTCGCAGACGTCTCAAGGCTCAGCCATCCAAACATCTTGATTGCGCATGCACGGGCGGCATCTAGAGGCAGTGCCAAAATGGAGAACACTCACCCGTTCATTGTGGACGGGATCGTTCTGGGTCACAATGGCACGGTCTATGATCTGTTACCTCCAAAGGACGCATCACCAAAAGGGGAGTCGGACAGTGAGGTGCTTGCCATGTTAGTCGCAGAGCGATTCGAGGAGAAGCGAGATCTGAGATCAGCTCTCAGGTCCGTCATAGTCGAAGACATCTTTCCGAGGAAGTTCTCTGCGGCGATTCTGCTTGTTTCCGACGGCAGGAAGCTTTGCGGTTACAGGGACTTCACCGACGAATCCAAGGGCGACTACTACGACTTGAGAATCGCCAGTTGCTCGGACCATGTGGCTCTCATCCAGGAGACATACGCGGGCTACTCGGTTGAGGTGTCACAGCTGAGGAAGGGAGAATTGGCGACGGTCTCTCTCGACCTTTCTATCGAAAGAGAGATGGTCCACTAGGTACGCGACTTCTTCGCCGCCACCTTGATCGCGTCGAGCATGCTGTCCTTGGGGTCTATTAGCGCGATGGGGATGTCGATTATCTTCTCGATGGTCGGGCTGACTATCGGGGCACAGACCACCGCGATAGCGCCCTCCCTCTCAGCTCTGATTGCTGCGACTATCGCATCTTCAACCGTTGCAGCGGGATAGTCCCTTACCCTGACGCTTTCGTTGCCTATCTGGACTGAGCGTTCGAGGACATCATCTAGGACGTGCCGCGCCGCAACGACTGCGATGAAGTTGCCCGGTCTAGTCCCGCTGGCCTCTCCGACCGCTCTGATGATCTTGCGAAGCACTTGTAGGCTGGGAGATCGTCCTTCGTTGGTGATCTTGTAGAGTGTGCTCGGAGAGACCATGGCTTTCTTGGCGAGTTCTTGTACGGTCATTCCTAGGGCTTCCAAGGATTCCTTCAGCGTTCTGCTGAAGCTCTCATCCGATTCCATCGCTGCCGCAAGGAGTCTCCGTTTTTGTTCCATATATTGTCCTCAATGTAGTAATGGTCGAGATGATATTTGTACCTTTGTACTGATTTCTCTGTACATATGTGGAAAGAGCTTAATAGGGCTCGGACCATCATGATGACGGGTGTAGCCATGGAATCCAAGATCATCATAGCAATCGCTGTTGCAGCAGTGGTCGTCGTCGGCGTAGTCGCGGCTGCAGTTGTTCTAATGAGTGGGGGAGAGGGCGGAAGCGTGAAGTACATCACTCTCGCCCCGAAGGACATGAAAGCCAACCTCGCATCGGGACAGATTGACGCATACATAGCGTGGGAACCTTTCGTCTCTGATTCTGTCGTCGGGGATGTCGGAGAGGTCCTGATGTGGTCAGATGAGATAATGGACGATCATCCGTGTTGCGTCGTGGCTGTGAGGACTGGTTTCCTCAGCGAGACCAGCGTCAACGGGACTGATTTGACCAATCGCTTCGTGAGGGCTCACGTCGACGCTACTGAGTGGATGCTCGATGCGCTTGCAGACGAGGCGGGCGCCAACTACACAAAGCTCGTGGAGATGGCCGTCCAGTTCACAGCGCGGAATGAATCGGTCGTGAAGGCCGCCTTCGTTCACATTCAATTCGGATACGAGATGGGCAGTGACTTCGAGGAAGCTCTCAAGAAGTTCACCGACATGTACATCGACACGAACATGACGACTGAGGAGAAGCTCGACGAACGGGGCTATGAATCGGTCTCGGACTTCGTCAGCAGCTACGTCGATGATTTCTACCTGGCGACCGCACCTAACGTCGCCGAGAGCGCTACGATACTGAACCCTGACAGGCCGATCAAGCTCGGCTACTTGCTCGGAGATCTTCACCAGCTCGCGCAGTTCGTGGCCCAGGACAAGACCGTTCTGGGAACTGATAAGAGCATGTTCGAGAAGTATGGACTGAAGGTCGAGGCGGCAGTAGGCGCGCCGTTTGCGAATGGCGGCGCGGAGATGGGTGGGTTTGCGGCTGGCAACGTCGATATCGGCTACCTTGGAGCCCCTCCGACAATACTGCAGCACCTGAACGCAGGCATTGGCACCAAGATCGTTGCGCAGGCGAACAGTGAAGGTAGCGGACTCGTCGTCAGCGCGGGCTCGGGTATTACCTCACTGTCCGACCTCGAGAACAAGACAGTTGCGACCCCAGGCGAGAGTTCCATACAATTCCTTCTGCTCAAGATAGCATTGGAGAGGGAGGGTTTGGATCTAGAGATCAAGACCTAACCCCCAAACCTCTATCCTCTACACGCGCATCAGGAAAAGGGAGCGAAAGGATGCAAATCCTCCGAGATGATTCAATCGGCATTCTCGGCCGCGTGACGGGACTCCTGGGCAGCTGGCGCAGACTCTTCTTAGGAGCAGCTTCGCTGGCGGTGTTCATCGCGCTGTGGTCCCTGTACTCCGCCTGGCTTCACGGGGACTGGCCTTTCGCCTACAGATCGTGGTCCCAGCCCGCCGAGTACATTCCGTATCCCTCTGAGGTACTCTACGCATTCGTAGATTCGTTCACTCACCGCGACCCGTTCACGAGTCTCTACATGACCAGTCACATCTATGCGAGCTTGAAGAGGATGTTCTTCGGCTTCGTACTCGCGTTCCTCGTTGCGGTTCCACTCGGACTTCTCATGGGCCGCTCGGCCAACGCTGAGGCAATAGGCAAACCGCTCGTCGAGCTGTTCAGACCAATTCCTCCCCTTGCCTGGGTTCCGATATTCCTCATCGCGCTCAAGCTCTTTTGGGGGCCGATTGCCATCGTGTTCCTTGGGATCTTCTTTCCGATCCTTCTCAACGTGATGTTCGGCGCGAAGAGCGTCGACCCAGTTCTGATAGACGCCGCAAGAACGCTCGGCGCGAAGCGGCGTGACATCTTCACGAAGGTCGTGTTGCCGTTCACCATCCCCTACATGATGACGGGGATCAAAGTGGGCATCGGAGTTGGCTGGATGTGCATCGTGGCTGCCGAGATGCTGGGCGCCGTGGGCGGCGGGGTCGGGCTCTTCATCTACAACATGGCGTACCAAGGCACCATGTATGACAGGATGTACGCGGGCATGCTGGTGATCGGACTGCTCAGCGTCCTCACAACGGGCGCTGCGGGATTCCTAGAACAGAGGTTGTCAAGATGGATGGGAATGAAGTAGTCATAAGCATGAAGCAGCTCTCCAAGGTCTTCACGAAGGACCGGCGGCAGATCAAGGCACTTGAGGGATTCGATCTGGATGTGAAGGAGGGAGAGTTCGTGTGTCTCCTCGGTCCTTCTGGATGCGGCAAGACTACCATCCTCAGGATAGTCGCTGGCCTTGAGACCGCCACCGGGGGCGACATTACCGTTCGCGGTAACAAGCCGGGGGTCGCAGGTCAGGCCCGCGGGATGGTCTTCCAGGAGTTCGCTCTCTTTCCTTGGCGCACCGTCAGGAAGAACATCGAGTTCGGCCTGGAGATCAAGGGGGTTCCGGAAGCCGAGATGCAGAAGATGTCCTCTCAGCTGGTCGATCTCGTTGGGCTGAAGGGGTTCGAGAACGCTCATCCGAAGGAACTATCAGGTGGGATGAAGCAGCGGGTAGGCATTGCCAGGGCGCTGGCCAACAACCCGAAAGTGTTGTTGATGGACGAGCCTTTCGGGTCACTCGACGCGCAGACTAGGAACCTTATGCAGAAGGAGCTCCTCAGGATCTGGGCCGCTACGAACAAGACGATCCTCTTCGTGACACACTCGGTCGACGAGGCCGTGTTCCTCGCCGACAGAATCGTGATAATGACCGCGAGGCCCGGCAAAGTAAGAGAAATCATCGAGGTGGACCTTCCCAGGCCGCGGGACAGGACCAGCCAAGAATTCATCAAGGTGAGGGGCAAGGTCCTCACAGAGCTGGACGAGGAATTCGAGAAGGCGAGGGCCAAGGAACTGTCCCCTGAGTGATTCTTCGACAAGACTTAATTATTCTAGCCTCGATTCGTACTCACATGAGCTTCGAGCTAAATGTGGTGAGCAACACCCCGCTGACACCTCTGAACGACATAGACGAGGTCGCGATCTTGTTCCTTAACCAGGTCGGTTACTTCCCCAAGGGCTACGACCCGAAAACAGATGTAACGGACATCAGGGACAGCGTCCCCTACAAGCTGATGATGAACTACTTCCTCGACAGGATGGACAAGGCGTGGGTGGTCGAGGATCTTGCCGTGGACCTCGGCACGACCAAGGCGACTATCTACCGGCACATCAACAAGATGAAGGGGTTCGACATCCTTGAGGAGATGAACGTCGAGGATTCGAGCGGGAAGGTCCGGAAAGGATATCGCATCAGGTACGGGAACCTGAGCAAGGCCTGGAACTTCACGGAAGCGCACGTCCAGGTCGCGATGGAGAACTACCGGAAAACCGTCGACCACGTGCAGGAGCTCGCGTCGAAGAGAGGTGAGAAGCATGCCACAAAAAAGAGATGATGCACTCATACTGACGCCAGGGTCGTTGTACAGGATCAAGAGCCTGGAGTCCAGGGATAAACCAATGGAGACTGTCGGGATTTTCAAGGGCTATGCGGCTCTCGCTCACGACACCGCCCTGGTGATGGAGCTGGGCAGCGGAGAAGACAAAGGGAAGATGCGCCTCATACCGTCTCATATGATCATCTGCATCGACGTGCTGAAGGCTGAGAAGGAGAAGCAGGAGAAGGAATCGGAGACCAACGCGGTCTACTACGGCTGAATCCGGTATCATGAAGGTCCAGGTAGATGCTCTGCAGGCGCGGATCATCGCAATCCTCAGGGACTGGTATCCTATCACCGTCGAGGAACTCAGAGACGAACTATCGCTCCCGAGCGGGGTCTTGGAAAGGTCCCTCAAGTCGCTGATGGTGAAGGGGGTCATCGCGCTCGAACCCCTTTCTGACAAGACCTACATCAGGCTGCTCGTGCCCGAGATGGTCCTCGAGACGAGCGCATCCAAGAAATCGAGGAAGTCAAAGAAGCGCAACCCCCCTCCACGGCCGGATGACGACTCATATATGTACACCTGAGCGCGCGCCCACGCGCATGCGATAGCATAAATATCCAGACCCGCTCGTTGGTGTCGTTGATGGGCTACTACAATGAGCTCGTCCAAGCGATAGTGTTGGGCGAGGTTACCGACAGGAACGAGGCGCTGCGACTCAAGCGGAAGCTCTGCAAGAAGTATAGGATTTCCCGTGTGCCTCCTAACTACGAGGTGCTCGAGCATGTCCCAGACGAGTACAGGGACATTGTCGAACCCATACTGAAGAACAAGCCGATACGGACGATGAGTGGGGTGGCGCCAGTAGCAGTCATGACCAGCCCTTACGATTGCCCACATGGAAGGTGCACTTACTGCCCAGGCGGTGTCAAGAACAACACCCCTCAATCCTATACAGGCCACGAACCTGCGGCTTTGAGAGCGGGTATCTACGAATACGACCCTTTCAGGCAGACCAGGAGCAGGCTGGAGCAGCTACGAGCAATCGGCCACAGGACAGACAAGGTAGACCTCATCATCATGGGAGGCACGTTCACATCTCGCCCGGTAGATTATCAGGACTGGTTCGTGAAGCGGTGTTTCGACGGCATGAACGGCTCCCTCTCCCCGGACCTTGAGAGCGCGCAGGTCGCGAACGAGACTGCGAAGGCGAGATGTGTTGGCTTGACTGTCGAGACGAGGCCAGATTGGTTCAAGGACCGCGAGATCGAACACTCATTGCTGCTTGGCGCCACGAAGGTCGAGCTCGGTGTTCAAATTCTCGATGACAAGGTGCTGGACGGCGTCAAGCGTGGTCATCATGTCCAGGAAGTTGCAGATGCCACGATGCTTTCGAAGGATTCTGGCCTCAAGGTTGCCTATCACATGATGCCGGGACTCCCGGGCAGCAGCAAGGCGATGGACCTTGCTTCATTCCATGCCATGATCGAGGACGAAAGGTTCAGGCCGGACATGCTGAAGATATATCCGACGCTGGTCGTCAAGGGGACGGAGCTGTACGACGCGTGGAAGAGGGGCGAATACGAGCCTATGTCCATCGAGGATACCATTGATCTACTGGCCGAAGTCAAGAGCAGCATACCGCCGTGGATACGGATCCTCAGGATACAGCGAGATATTCCAGTCAAACTCATCGAAGCGGGCGTGAAGAAGAGCCATCTTCGAGAACTCGTGATGAAGGAGCTGAAGAATCGCGGCAGCTCATGCAGATGCATCCGTTGCCGTGAGGTCGGGCATGCTCCGCCTGCGAAGGGCTCCCCGAAGGATTCTGATGTGGAATTCAAGGAAACCCCCTATGCAGCCTCCGGAGGTAGGGAGGTGTTTCTCTCATTCGAGGTGCCCTCGGTCGACTCCTTGATCGGTTATGCGAGGCTGCGCTTCCCAGGAGAAAGCGGCAGGGAGGCCGCGCTCGTCAGAGAACTGCACGTATATGGCCAGATGGTCCCGATAAGCCAAAGGGCCGAGAGCGGTTGGCAGCACAGGGGGTTCGGCGAGAGGCTATTGGCTTCATGCGAGGAGCGCGCGGGGAAGGCCGGCTACTCCGAGCTTTGGGTCACTAGTGGAGTCGGGGCCAGGAACTACTACAGGCGCTTGGGTTACGAACGGAAGGGACCATACATGGCGAAGCGTACTGGTGCGGTCTGATGTCCCGGTCGTTACCCTTATATCAGAATATCCGTATCGGATAACACTGGGAGGCAATCGGTGCCCTGTCTGAAGTGTGGGGGCAAGGTCGAGGAGGGCGCTCTGATATGCAACAGATGCGCCGACGCTTCCTTTCAGGAGCCTAAGTTCTTCCTCAACCCTGTCCTGCTAGGTACGAGCGCGTTCTCGAGACTGCGTTCCAAAGGCTCTGCTGCCTATATCCTGGGCCCCAACACAGGCTCTGACGTGATTCATGTGCCTTCGCTTGACCTGGTCAAGGCCCTGAAGGACTTGAACGTCCAGGAACTGGCCCACGAAGACGCCAAACCGTTCTTCGAGAGATGCGAAATCGTTCTTGCCCACCTCGGTGTCTCCCTCAACCTCGATTCCCCGGACATTCTTCTGACGGAGGACGCCGTCGAGGCGATCGCAGTCATCGTCCAGAAAGTCAACGCAGCCGAGAAGATGTATCCGCTGGAGGGGATGAGCGACCTCTACATCCGCATGGGGGTCGTCTACTGGGCGGCCTCTCGGGGCATCCTCCTAAGGACCGCATCGAAGGGGTGGGGAGGCGACAAGCGCACGTATCTGGTCTCCAGGGCGAAGGAGTTCCTGTCCAAGGTCGACCAGGACGACGATCTGTATTCCATAGCGTCCAGGACCAAGGGTCTGATGTGCCTCGAGGCTGGTGAGTGGGCGGAGGCAGAGGAGTACCTCGCCATCGCGGTCAAAAGCTTCCCAAGCGACTTCAAGCTCGGGGAGGGCTTGGCGCGGGCGCACCTCATGCTCGGCAACCAGATGGAGGCGCTGTCTCTAGTGGATGAGATGCTGACAATGACGGAGCGGGCCGGACTCTGGGTCTTGAAAGGCAAGATCTTGAAGGATTTGGATAGGCCGAGGGAGTCCGTCGATTGCTTCAGCAGGGCCATCTCGCTCGACTCGACATACATTCCCGCTCACGACGCCCTCGTGGAGACGTTGAGAGACATGGGACGTCTCGAAGACGCAGCGTTGGCCGAGAGCCAACGCGCACTGTCTCGGCGGCCCGAGCTCGAGAAGAAGTTGACCGAGCTGATGTCCGAATACGAGAAAGTGGCCGACGAGGAGCGTCCCCCGGGGGCGAAGCCGGCCCGAGCGGTGAGGGAGGCTCCGAAGACGCCCGAGCCCGTTCCGAAGCTGGATCCCCTGGACAAGGCTCGGAAAGCATTGTCTGAGAACGATTTCGACACGGCCATTCAGAAGATCAACGAGGTCTTGAGATACAGTCCGGAATCAAAGGAGGCTGCTCTGCTGCTCGTCGAGGCGCTCGTTGCCAAGGGCGAAATCAAGGAGGCAAGCGCAAGGGCGCACTCGTACTACGAGAAGAATCGCAACGATCCGATGGCATGGTACTGGCGAGGGGTCGTTGCCAGCAAGGAAGGAAGATGGGGCGCGGCCGTTCAATATTTCAGCAAGGCGGTTACGCTCGACCCGAAGTATCTGGCCGCGTGGACCGCCATGGGAGAGGAGCTTCTCGCTCACAACAAATCCCCTGGTGCGGACGAGAGCTTCACGCGAGCGCTCGAACTCGATCCTGAGAATCCTCGTGCATGGCTTGGGAAGGGCAAGACCATGTACGTGATGAACCGGTGGGGCGCGGCCATACAGTCCCTCGACAAGTACACGCTTCTCATGCCAAGGGACCTGGAAGCGTGGAAATTCAAGGCGGATATCCTTCTTGAGAAGGAGAAGTACAAGCGAGCGGTCGAAGCATACGATAAGTACCTCGAACTCGCGGGAGATGAATCAAACGCTCTCGGAAGGAAGGGCATCGCGCTCAATGCCATCGGGATGACTGGCGATGCGAAGAAGTGCCTCGAGGAGGCAGTGCGGCTGGACCCGAAGAACAAGGAAGCCGAGAAGTGGCTGAAATCTCTCGGGGGAGGTTGGACCTGATGGTCGAGATAGACAGGATCATCAGCGAGCGCTCGGATGAGAAGCTGGTGAAGGCGGTCAGGGAGATATCCGACACCGACTTCACGAGACTCGTAGAGACCATTCTCGGCTACCTCGAGCTGAAGATACAGAAGATGCATCCCAAAGGGAGCTTCGTCGTGCTGGAATCGGTCCACAGGCCCGACGGGAAGAAATATGTCGTGTTCTTCTCTCGCAGGAACGAGCTCGTCACAAGGGCCGATGTCGAGAGCCTGGTCAATTACATGTCCAAGCTGCAAGCTGCATCTGGCTTGATCCTCACAACCTCTTCCTTCGAGCCGGAGGCAGTCCCGATAGCCGAGAGCAACAACGTGGGTCTCGCGGACGGCAACAAGTTGGCGGCCCTCATGCGGAGATTCGATCTCGACAATGACGTGATCAGGGCGGCCGAGCTGAAACAGGAGCGGACTAGAGTCGTGGTTGCCCCGGGAACCGACAAAGAGCTACAGGAGGCCATGCTCGCGGGATACGAAGCCCTGGCCAGCAAGGACTATATGAAAGCCTTGGATCTGTTCGACAAGGCCATCATGGTCAAGGAGGACTACGATCTTCCCTGGAGGCTCAAGGGCAACACGCTCGACGAGATGGGTTATCACGAGCAGGCGCTGGAATGTTACAGGCGCACCCTCGAGCTGTATCCAGAGAGCGACGAGACGTGGTTCTCCCTCGGGAGCTGTCTGTTCTCTCTGGGCAGATACAACGAGGAGCTCCTGTGCTACGAGCGCGCGCTCCAATACAACCCGATGATGCAGAAATCCCTCATCAACAAGGGCTCCACCCTGCACAGGCTCGGGCGTTACAGGGAGGCGCTCGAGACCTACGACGAGGTACTGAAGATCAACTACAGGCTCGAGAAGGTCCACAACAACAGAGGGGCTACCCTCCACAGCCTGGGCCAGCTCAACGAAGCTCTCGCTTCGTACAACAGGGCCATCGAGCTCAAGCACGACTATGTCGAGGCCTGGATGAACAAGGGAAGCCTCTTGTACGAGATGGCCAGGTACGGCGAGGCTCTTGCCGCGTTCTCCGAGATGACTCGCATAAGGCCTGAGCTGCCGAAAGGATGGTATCTCAGAGGGCTTGCCTCCAAGAAGACCGGGGATGTGACGAAGGCCAAGGCGAGTTTCGAGGCAGCAATAAGGCTGGACCCGGATTACGTCGAGGCCAGGCGGGCACTCGAAGACATCACAAAGAGGATCTCGGAGAAGTTCCCAGAGGTCCCGCGCATCGTGCAAGACATATTCTCCTCAGAGGCAGCCAGACCTCCTCCCGCGCCTCCGGTGCTGGAAGGGGGGCAGCTGAGCGAGGACATGATCACTCGGGTCCGGGAAGAGAGGGTCGAGGAGCTCGCGGAGGAAGTCTATGGCGATCGGGCGGAGCTGTTATTCCTCCTGGGCAAGTTCGACGAGGCATTCGATTTCCTGGGCAAATCGCTCAGACTGGAGGGTGAAGATACCCCGCTGCTCACAGCCGCGGGGAACGTGCTGTGCGGCCTAGGCAAGTACGAGGCTGCGATGAAGACATATCAACACGCTCTGGAGATCGACCCGGATTATCTCCCTGCTATGTTCAACCTCCAGGCTGTGATGACCGAGCAAGGAGATTCCGAGGGCTCAGCGAAGGCGAGCGAGGCCCTCAGGAGGATCAGCTCGGGTTGGCAGGCTAGGACTTGTGCGTCGCTTGATGCGTTCGACAGGAAGGACTACAACCAAGCGCTGGAAGACATTGAGGTCGCGGTGACGGTCGGGGACCTCGCAGCTCTACAGAACTACAAGGGCTTGCTGAGGCTCCAACTCGGCGTCTTCGACGGGGCTGGTACGATTTTCGAGAAGACCAAGAGCATGGTCCTAGACCCTTCGGAGGCGTACAACAACAGCGGGATCATGTACATGAAGAAGGGCGCCCTCGAGAAGGCCAGCGCCGAGTTCGATAAAGCAATCAGGCTGAACAAGGGCAATCACGCAGCTTGGAACAATCGAGGCTGTGTGCTCTACAAGCTCGAGCGGCTGAGGGAGGCGATTGCGTGCTTCGACGAATCCTTCGTGATGCTCCCCACGACGGCCGCATATTCCAACAAAGGCTTCACTCAGCTTGCATTGGATCTCCTGGAGGAGTCATTGCAGACTTTCAACCAAGCCCTGCATGTCGCGGAGACCGCCGAAACGTACAACAATGAAGGGATCGTCCTCGAGCGAATGCAGAGGCACAGTGACGCCCAGGTGGCCTTCAAGGAAGCGCTGAGGCTCGCCCCGACCTTCAAGGATGCGGAGGGAAACCTGAAGAGAGTGAGCGAAGCTAGTGCAAAACTTCCGCCGAAACCCGCGCCTAAGAAGCAAGAACCCGTTCCTCCGAGAGAGGAGGTCATCGGCGAGAAAGCATCAACGGAGAAGTCGCTGTCTGAGATTACGGAGAGCTATCTGCAGGAGCGCAGGAAGACCGAGCTCGAGGCCATGTGTCAGGCGCTGGGGATCAACGCCCGCGGCACCAGGGCCGAGCTGATCCGGCGGATACTGAAAGCCAAAGGCCAGGCTGCCAGGAAGAAGTGAGTGACAGAGCCATGGCTGGGGCGATTCGATTCTGAAGAAGCGCAGACTCCTGCCGCACTACCCTATGTTCATGACGACGACGTCTCGGACGGCCTTCATTTCGCTGAACGGCAGGACCAACCTGCCCTGGGCGTCGGTCTTGAAGAGCCTCGGCTCCACATCCTCCGCAGGTATGACAAGAACGTTCTGAAGCGCGCCGGTCTTTGTGTCGAGCAAGAAGTTCTCAATCATTCCGAGTATCTGGCCATCGTTGGTCATCACAGTCTTTCCCTTCAGCTCGGTGATGAATTTCCGCATGTACATCCCATCTCCAACTACCTGTAGTAGCCTAGGCCCAAATCCTCCTCGGTCTTCTTAGACATTACGGTCTTCATCATCTTGAACATCGTTTCGTAGAACTTCACGGTCTCCGCGCCCACGGACGGGTGCACCGTGGCCAGCGCGGCTTCGAAGTGCTCCGAGGTGACCGTCGAGGCCGTCTTACTCTTCCTCAGGGCGACGAGCGCGGCCTCCCTGCAGAGATTCTCGATGTCGGCCCCCACAAAGCCCTCCGTCTTCTTCGCCAGTGTCTCGAGGTCAACCTTGTCGAGCGGCATGCTCTTTGTGTGCACCTGGAGTATCTTCAGTCTCGTGGGCCCGTCTGGCACCGGTAGGAGCACCAGTTTGTCGAACCTCCCAGGCCGGAGCAGTGCAGGGTCTAAGATGTCCGGCCTGTTCGTGGCCGCGATGACGAACACGTTCTCGAGGTCCTCGAGCCCGTCCATCGATGTCAGGAGTTGGTTCACGACTCTTTCGGTGGCTCCGGAATCATAGTGGCTGCCTCTCTTGGGCGCGATGGAGTCGATCTCGTCAAGGAACACTATGGACGGCGAGACTTGTTTCGCCTTCTTGAATATCATGCGGACCGCTTTCTCGCTTTCTCCCACCCACTTCGACATTATCTCGGGACCCTTGATCGAGATGAAGTTGGCCCTCGATTCATTCGCGAGCGCGCGCGCTATCAATGTCTTGCCGGTCCCTGGCGCTCCGAACAACAGCACCCCTCGGGGCGGCCGGATTCCCATCCGGATGTACGGCTCAGGATCTTCCATCGGCATTTCCACCGCCTCGTAGAGCTCCTTCTTGACCTCCTCGAGTCCCCCGACATCTGCCCATGTGACCGTGGGCACCTCGACGAAGACCTCGCGCATGGCGCTCGGCTCGATTTCCCTCAGGGCATCTGCGAAGTCCTGAGCAGTCACCCTCATGCGCTCGAGTATCTCCGCTGGTATGGGTTTGCCCAAGTCTATCTCGGGCAGGTGCCTTCTGAGAGACTTCATCGCGGCCTCCCTCGCAAGGGCTGCGAGATCCGCACCCACGAACCCGTGGGTGATCTTCCCTATGTGATCGAGGCTGAAGTTCTCTTCCAGGGGCATGCCCCTAGTGTGGATCTGAAGTATCTCCTGCCTTCCTTCAACGGTCGGAACGCCGATCTCGATTTCCCGGTCGAACCTGCCTGGCCGTCTAAGTGCGGGGTCAATCGCCTCCTCTCTGTTGGTGGCGCCTATGACGATGAGGTATCCTCTAGCCGTCAATCCATCCATGAGTGTTAGAAGTTGCGCGACGACTCTTCTCTCGACCTCTCCATGCACCTCGTCCCGCTTCGGCGCGATCGAGTCAAGTTCGTCGATGAAGATGACCGAGGGCGAGTTCTTCTCGGCCTCGGTGAAAATCTCCCTCAGCCGCTCCTCGCTCTGACCATAGAACTTGGACATTATCTCGGGGCCCTGAATCGCGTAGAAGTTCGCGCCAGCTTCATTGGCGACCGCTCTGGCAATCAGGGTTTTTCCTGTTCCAGGCGGGCCGTATAGCAGGACCCCCTTCGGGGGATCGATTCCGAGTCGCGAGAATACCTCGGGGTGCTTCAGAGGGAGCTCGATCATCTCTCTGATCCTCTGGAGTTCCTCCTCGAGACCCCCGATGTCCTCGTATGTGACAGATGGTCTTTCCAGCTTCTCCACCTCGACAGGTTCCGTCTTCACGGACAGCTCCGTCATCTCAGTGACTTGGACGATTCCCTGGGGATGGGTGGTAACAACTACGAACGGCAGAAATCCGCCCATCAGAGCGATGTTGGGAATGATGATTTCGTCGCCCTTCACGACAGCTCTGTTGACAAGGCCTTTCTTGAACAGTCCCTCGACGCCTTGTCCGAACCTCACCCTCTTGCCTTGAGGGATCTTTGGCGCGACAACGACTTTCTGGGCCTGGAGGGCCTCGGCTTTCGACACGACGACCTTCTCTCCTATGGATACGCCGGCGTTGCCTCTGATCATTCCGTCTATTCGGATAACGGCCTGACTCTCGTCCTCGTGAGCTGCCCTGAAAACCTTCGCGGCGGTGCGTTTCTTGCCGACGATCTCAATTATCTCGCCCACGTCGACATTGAGCGTTTTCCTCGTTTGAGAGTCAATCCGCGCCCTGCCCAAACCGACCTCGGACTGGTGGTGCGCTCGGGCAACCTTGAGCGTGACTCCTTCAGTCTGCTTCTTGGCGCTCATCCCGAGCCAAATCCTCTGCCTGCTCCAAAAAGGTTTGGGCTCTGACAATTGACCCGTGTTCCTCCTGAAAAGCGTCGTTTCTTGGCCCTCGCTTACCCCCGGGATTTCGACGCTCGAATATGGACGTCAAAAAGGTCTCAGTATTCGATGATTCCAGCGTATCTGGCCAGGTCTCGCGGTCAACGCAGGTATCACAGAAAGCCTTAAAGGCAATTCCCGCATACAAAAGCACCGCGAGGCTATAGGATGTACGAGGTACGATTCCATGGCCGCGGCGGTCAAGGCGCGGTCATGGCGGCACAAGCACTCGCGAGCGCCGCCTATCAAGAAGGCGGCTATGCGACCGCGTTCCCGTTTTTCGGAGCTGAGAGGCGTGGCGCACCCGTGCTCGCGTTCACTAGGATTGATAAGAAGAGGATATTCAGGAAGACGCAGGTCTTGGAACCCGACTTTGTCGTGATCCTCGACGAGACTCTTCTGGACACGATCAACGTTGTCGAGGGACTGAAGAAGGGAGGCATGGTCATAGTCAACTCCGCGAGAAAGCCCGAGGACTTGGATGTGGGGATCGATGTCAAGATGGCCACAGTCGACGCAACGACGATTGCTCTCGAGGTTCTGAAACAACCCTCCACGAACTCGGCGATTCTGGGGGCTATCGCGAAGGCCACGGGCCTTGTCA
>Ga0154706_111_pt1 | contig 22113 bp, 20 predicted proteins | sample Rifle2008BG13ft_FD_105566 | JGI IMG/M metagenome (GOLD analysis project Ga0154706, IMG submission 105566) | Euryarchaeota archaeon RBG_13_57_23
CGGACTCCGTTCGTTCCGAAGAGTCGGGGAGCCTTCTTCTCCTGGGTCATCGCCACACTGATGTTCGAATCGCAAATAAAACCTTGTGGTCTTTGTGTGGATTTCGGAGCACCATGAACCTGTCCAATGGGTGTGTCCACAAGCATTTATAGACACAACGAATAATGCCCCTTCAGAGGGCGCAGCTGATGGGTTTCAAGGAATGGATAATTCCTCAGGAGAAGCATTTCTTCGAGATGCTGGAGATGCAGGCTGACATAGTACTCGAGGGTGCTGAGGCGCTCCTCGATATGACCAAGGATTTCAGCCGCGTCGCCCAGAAGAGGGATAAGATCAAAGAGATTGAGCACAAGGGAGACGAGGTCGTTCACCAGCTGGCTGAGGCTCTGAACAAGACCTTCGTGACTCCTATCGATCATGACGATTTGTCCAAGCTCGCCTCGCGCCTGGATGATATCCTGGACTTCATCGAAGCCGCCTCGCACAGGATGTGGTCTTACGAGCTCAAGACGGTTCCCCCGGACATGGTCAGATTGGCTGAGGTCATCCTGAGTTCGGCTGGAGAGGTCAACCACGCGGTCAAGGACCTCAGGAATTTCAAGAAGAAGAACGAAATACTGAAGCACTGTATCGAAGTCAACAGGCTCGAGAATCTTGCGGATGACATCACTCATGTGGCGGTGGCAAACCTCTTCAAGAAGTACGATGCCGTTGATATCATCAAGCTTAAAGAGGTCTATGAGAACTTAGAGATGGCCACTGACAAGTGCGAAGATGCCGCAGACGTTATAAAGGACGTTTTTGTCAAGAATTCGTAGGTCGATTCGATGGAACTTCTCGGCCTCACAGCCATCACGATAATGATGACTCTTGGCTTCGATTTCGTCAATGGGTTCCACGATTCCGCCAACTCCATTGCCACTATCATTGCCACTAGGGTGCTGTCTCCTATTGCTGCGGTCAGCATGGCTGCGATATTCAATTTCCTCGGAATCATAGTGGGTCAAGAAGTGGCCAAGACAGTAGGCAAGGGCATCATCGACACTGAATTGGTCTTTGAGCACGGCGTGCTCCTGGTGTTCTGCGCAGTAGTGGGCGCTATCGTATGGGACATCATCACTTGGTGGTTCGGCATTCCAACTTCGAGCAGTCATGCGCTTGTGGGTGGACTGATCGGCGCCGGCGGAGCGGTGGCCGGCCTGAGCGCCATAGTCTGGGGCGGAACCATGAAGACCGTTTCGTTCATAGTGATATCTCCGCTGGCCGGCCTGATCGCGGCTTTCGTTCTTACCGTCGTGGTCATGCGCATCGCTCGGAAGCTCTCCAGGACGGTCGTCAACCGGTGGTTCAGGAAGCTGCAGCTAGGGTCATCTGCGTTCTACTCATTCACGCACGGAACGAACGACGCACAGAAGGGAATGGGCATCATTACTCTGGTTCTGCTCATTGACACTCCTGGTTCATCCAGCATGTCCGAGTTCATTGTCCCGCTCTGGGTCATGGTGGCATGTCACGCTGCGATATCCCTGGGGACTTTCTTCGGAGGGTGGAAGATCGTCAGGACAATGGCCTCTAGGATAACAAAACTCGACCCTTACCAGGGGTTCTGCGCGGAGACTGGGGCGGCGCTGTTGCTGTATGGGACAGCGAATCTCGGTATCCCAGTGAGCACAACGCATACGATATCAGGGGCCATAATGGGAGTGGGCGCCACGCGCAGGTTGTCAGCAGTGAGGTGGGGGGTTGGCCGGAAGATCGTGGCTGCGTGGATCCTGACAATACCGGCTTCCGCGACCATCGCCGGTGTGACATTCCTGCTGTTGATAGCCCTAGGTCTTTAGATTGCGCGCGAGAATGCGTCTCCGCCTCTGCTCATAGAACCTCACGATCACGGTCGTCGTGAGCGCGCTGGCCAATGCGAAGACGGTAATGGCAATTTCTCCGAAGCCCAAGTACAGCCCTAGGAGGGCCGCTAGTCCCATCACAATCCAAGGTACAAGCAGCTCTACCAGCAGGAGTCTTGGAGGAGTGGTCACCTTGCGCAGCTTCTTGGCCATTGGATCTGCCTAGCCCTTTGGGTCTTTTGCGGTGCTGATGATCCTCGATTCGACGTGGGTTCCGTCAGGGACCGTCACTCCAGCATCGATGATCGAGTCGACAATCCTGCACCTTGTGCCAATCCTCGCATTTTCCAGCACAATCGATCTCTCTACCCTCGATCGGAGCCCGACGACCGCTCTTGTGGAGATATATGCGTAGGGTCCGACGGAAGCTCCCGCAACCACGGAATCGCTCTCCAGGACCACTGGCGCGCGGATGTCCGCTCCCTCGTGAACCGATGTCTTGTCGATCCTCTGGAGTTGTTCTCCCATCAGAGTCCAGTACGCCCTCAGCAGGTCCTCACGCCGACCGCAGTCGATCCAGTAACCATCGAAGCGCATTCCGTACATGCCCCTGTCGAGAATCTTCGGAAAGACGTCTCTCTCCATAGAGACGAACCCTTTGCCCATGTAGGCCAATACCTCGCGCTCTAGCGCGTACACGCCCGCGTTGATGAGGTTGGAGAAGGCTTCCTCACGTTTCGGTTTCTCCTGGAAGTGCCTTATCCTGCAGTCCTCAGAGAGGTCCACAACTCCGTAGGGGGTCGGGTCTTCGACTGGCCATAGCGATATCGTGGCGAATGCTTTCTTGTTCCTGTGGAATGCGATGAATTTGGCTAGGTCAAGGGACGACAAGCTGTCCCCGTTTATCACGAGAAACGGCCCGTCGATGTGCTTCTCGACGTTCTTGACTGCGCCCCCCGTGCCAAGGGGCTCGGGCTCGTCGATAAGGGTGACCGTTCTCTTGGGAGGGTTCTTCGCAAGATACTCCTCCATCGCCTGCTTCTTGTAGCTCACGGGAATGATGACCTCGTCTACCTCTTTCGGGATGGAGTCTATTACGTGCATCATGAGCGGCTTGCCCATGACGGGTACAAGGGGTTTTGGGATTCTGTATGTCAAGGGCCTGAGACGGGTGCCCATTCCTCCAACGAGGAGTACTGCCTTCACGTCATTCTGGATGAGAATGGCATCTATAAAAGCATCGGGTGGACTGGAAAAGGTCCAGAGAGCTGGAGCTGGAAGTCAGTATTGTCAGGAACCGGCAGAACTCAAAGGGGGGATATGCTCACGACGTTGTTCCCGCGCAGGATCACGGTCCCCATGCGCTTCACCTGGTCGCCGTTCGTCTCCTCAGTGTTCTCAAGGACCATGTTCAGGTAGTCATCAAAGCCAACCAGTGTGCCCACAAGAAATCTGCTGTCCTTCAGCAGCAGAGAAACCTTCTTGTTCATGGATTTCTCAAGCAAGCTTAGAGGCATCACCATTTAAATCACAGTCTCGTCAATGGCTGGGTCGCATTTAAAGCTTTCCGCTTTCGCCGAATGATGCTGGATGGAGGATCCGTGCACCTACCGCGGCGTCCTGCCTGTCATCTTGGAGATGCGCTCCTCGAACCACGCCTTGACCTCACCCCTCGAGCGCGCGTCGATCCCAAACGTCTCTATGAACTTCTTGGTCGTCGTCAGCTCGACGCTCTTGCGCTTGGGCTTCGCCTTGACGAGCCCGAGGTCGATGAGCTGCTTCACGTCGTCGTATATCCTGTTGCCGATCAGATCGAACATCTTGCTCTGCAGGACTGGCTGATAGTATGCGATGAGCGAGGCGGTCTTGAGGACGTCCTTCGGTATCTTGAGATTGGCGAGCCTGCCCGCCTCCTTCGAGAATTCCTTCTTGACCTGCATAGCGTACAGCGGGCCCATCTTGGCAATCTCGATCGCCCTGTCGGACTCGTTGTATTCGTCTATGAGTTTCTTCAGAGCTGACCTTATGGTTCTCGCATCGAACCCCGAGGCGGTCTGGAGATCCGTGACGGTCACTGGCCTCGCGGCCGAGAACAGCTCGGCCTCGATGATCCGTTCGCTGTTCACTTGACCACCGGGACCTCTTCGATCTTCTCGGTCACGACCACTGAAGCATCTTCGAGCTGCGCGATGTCCCAGGGGACCTTTACTTCCAGGAATATCTCGCCGAAGGGCATCTTCTCCTGCCATAAGTGTATCTTACCCATCTGCGCGAGGAACAGGATTGATATGAACACCTTGATCCGGTCTTCCTTGCCTCCAGCATAGAGGTCCGTGACGGCCACCGAGCCCTGCCCGTACTTCTGCATCCTCTCCCAGATCTGGGCGATGTCATCTTCGAGGCTCTCCTTGTGGGCCTTGTCGTCGAAGTCCGGCCTCTTGTACTTCTGCATGAACTTGGAGAGTTCTTGACGGATGTCAGATTCCTTCTTGGCCTCCTCGAACGCGTCCAGGAGGTCTATGAGCGTAACGGGTCGCTCGCCCTTCCTTCTGACCTTCTCGTCTATCGGAGACTCCTCGGTGTGCAGGAGCACCTCGCCTGTTCCGAGGTCGAACGGATCCACGAACAGGTCCAGGTGATCGGTGTTCCATCCCTCGAACATCATTTCGACCTGCTCCGGCCGGTCGACTCGCTGGAGGACTTGCTCCGTCTGCATCTTCAGGATTTCCCAGGCCATGTAGACGATCTTGCCCGCGATAATCAGGTTGAGGTCGTTGGCTTTCCGTACTCTGGCCAGGTACATCTTGGAAAACTCGATTAGGTTGATGTCCCACGGGTCCATGCGGCTGTTGACGACCAGCTCGAAGACCATGGCCACACTCTGCTCGAAGGGGTCCTCTGAGGGTGTCAGGGCGCCTGTCCTCATGTCCCCCACCATCTGCAGGTAGTTCTCGATCTTCTGCTCCCTGCCCGCCGCGGCGTCGTCCTCGATGATCGCCTTCTGGAACATCAGATGGCTCAGTACGTCTGTGCATTCGCTCGTGAAGCTCATCTAGGCTGCCTCCCCTTCCATCCTCTGCTCCGGAGGTTCCTCAGGGACTTCCTCGGTTCCCTCGCCGATGTTCGGCTTCATGACGATGTCCGACACGCCCTCGTGCTGCATCGTCACGCCGATTATGTGGTCTGATTCCTTGAGGGTGACATTCCTGAGAGATATCTGTATGAATTGCGCGTTCTTAGAGCCCCTCTTGACGGCCTTGGCAACGTTCTCCGCATTGATACCGTCGAGGAACATATCGACCTCGTCAAGCAGGTAGAACGGCGATGGCTGGTGGGACTGTATGGCCATGATGAATGACAGTGCCGTCAGAGACTTCTCTCCGCCTGACAGCGCCTCCATCCTCACGCCCTTCTTGTCCCTCGGCCTGGCCTTCATGATCAGCCCGCCCGCGAGCGGGACCTGCTCGTTCTCAAGGAGCAGCTCTGCGTCTCCACCACCTGACAGCTCGGCGAAGACCTTCTTGAAGTTCTCGTTGATCCCTCCGAATATCTTCATGAACCCGATGGTCTTCTTGTCGTTCAACTCGGAGACCAGCTTGTTGAGGTTGGTTTTCTGTTTCTCGAGCTGGCCGATCTCCTGCTTCAGGCTCTCGAAGCGCTGCTTGCGGTCTTCGTAGTCGTCGATCGCCTTGAGGTTAACGGCGCCCAGCGAGGCCATCTGGCGCTCGCAGTCTGCGACAGTGATCCGCAGGTCCTCCATCGAGGGCATCTCGTCGGGGAGCTTCACATTCGCGTACTGTGTGAGCTCTGCCTCCGACTCCTGCAGCTTCTTCTCGGCCTCTGCGACCTTTGTCTGCAGGCTCATGACGAAGTCAGTCGAGGTCTGGACCTTGGTGATCGCCTTGTCTATGTTTCCGTCGGTGTCGGTCTTCTTCTTGTAGAGCGCGTCTCTCTTCGTGCGTAGCGAGTTGAGTTCGTCGCCCATAGACCGCTCCATCTTCAGCAGTGCCTTGAGCTCGGTCTCCATCTTCTCCTGGTTCTCGGCGCCCTCCTTGCCCTTGACCTTCTGAGCGGCCATGTTCTCGTCTGTGCCCTTGATGCCGGTCTCGAGCTCGGCCTTCCTCGCTTGAACTATCTCGATCTGCTTTGTGCCAGTCTGTATATCGGAATTGAACTTCGCGACCTCGTTCGCGAGGTCGAATATCTCGGCCTCGAGCTCCTTCAACGCCTTCGAGAGCTCGTTGGGAGTGGCTTCCAGGAGCTTCTTGTCCTTGGCCTCCTTCTTCTTCTTGGTCCCCTCGATTTCCTTCTCGAACCTTCCGACGTCCTCCTTCGTTCTCTCAAGCAGGTCGAGCGCGTCCGAGAGGTCCTTGTTCTTGGCGTTGAGCTCATCTTCAATCGATCTTAGCTTGACATCGAACTCCTTCTTCTTCGCTTCGAGCGTGCTGACCTTGACGCTCTCGCCGCCATCCTTCGTGTTGATGTCTCTGATGGTCGCCTCCAACTGGGTGATGTCAGTCTTCAGCTGCGCGAGCTCGCCCTGAACCTTCTCGGCCTCCTCGATGGCGTTCCTGAGCTCCGCGGCCTTCTTCTCGATCTTGTTCTCGGAGGGGGCGCCGATCTTCACTAGGTTCTTGTCGAGCGTGCCACCTACCATCGCGCCGCTCGCTTCCGCGAGCTCGCCGTCGAGCGTTACCAGCCTGATCCCGCCCATCAGTCTCCTGGCTTCTTCCAGGTTCTTCACGACCACGGTATCGCCTAGGACGAACCAGAAGGCCGTCCGGTACTTCTCGTCGAACTTGACGAGGTCGATCGCGAACCCAACAGAACTCTTGGACGCGAGTATGGCCTTGCCCCTGGGTCTTCCGTCAACCATCTTGTTGAGCGGCAGGAAGGTGGCGCGGCCTATCTTGCTCTTCTTGAGGTATGATATGCACTCTGCAGCGACAGCGTCACTGTCAACCACAATCGCCTGCATTCTCGAGCCGGCTGCGACATTGACGGCGGTCTCGTAATCTTCGTCAACCTCCGCCAGCTCGGCCACGGTTCCGTGAACTCCCTTGATGGCGCCCTTGTCCCTCGCATCGAGGATGGTGCTGACGGCATTCGTGTAGCCTCTCCGGACCTGATCGACGGCCTCCGCCTCGGCCTTCATCTGATTGTATTCCCTGGTGAGGGTCTTGATCGCGTTGTCGAGATCCTGATATTGGTCAAGGAGCTTCCTCTCTTTGTTCCTCTTGGATTGGTATTCTTCCTGGAGCTTCCTCGTCCCCTGGTTCGAACTCTTGGTCTCGCTCTTTATCTCCTTGATCGACCACTCGGCGTCCTTCAGTTCGAACTCGTAGGTCTTCTTTGTCTCCTCCAGGTTGCCGATATCTATCCTGAGCCTCTGGACGCGGTCGTCGAGCCGGTCTTGCTCGAGCCTGAGCGCGTGGAGCTTCTCCTCCTTTCCAGTGACCTCCACAGATAGGCTCAGGGCTTCCTTCTGAAGGTTGCTGAGGTCCGAATCCGACTTCGATATCTCGTCGTGATGGGCCGTGAGCTGCGAGCGTTTCTTTTCGAGTACCTTGGATTTCGTTTCGAGCTGCTCCTTGAATGGCGCCAGCTTCTCCTCGAGTGCGACCAAGTCCTTCTCGACCGCTTTGATGTCCTCTGACTGGGCCTTCCTCACCTCTTTGAGGTTGACGATAGCCTCTTCGGAATTCGAGACGGCATCCTTGGCGCGGGCAATCTCGATCCTGAGGTTGTCGATCTTCTCCTTGATCTGTTTTGCCTCCTCGCCACCCCTGTCGTTTATCTCCTGCTCGACCTGGGTGAGTTCAGAGGTTATCGCATCGAGCTGCTGACGCAGCTCCTCCTGCTTCTTCTCCGCCTTTTCCTTCTCCGAAGTGTAGTTCGTGACCTGCTCGCTCAGAGACGATATCTCCCTGTCGACAGACTCCTTTCTCTTGACAACCAGGCATGCCTGTGCAACGCCATGCTTGTCGTGCAGGTCCTTGTACTTCAGAGCACCGTCGCGGTCCGTGTCGAGCTGCCTCATCTGTTTCTTGATCTCGTCGAGGATGATCGCGAGCCGGCCGATGTTCTCCTCGGCTACCAGCTTCTCCTTCTCGGCGCTCTGGATCTCCTCGTCGAACTTGGTGATCCCGGCGATGTCGTCCAGGATGCGCCTCCGCTCGAGATTGCTCATTGACGTGATTCTTGTGATATCGCCCTGCTGGACGAAGTTGTATCCGTCAGCCGAGATTCTGGCATTCGCCAGCAAGTTGTCGAACTCTCCAAGGGACGACTTCCGGTCGTTGACATAGAAGTAGGAGTAGTATCCCTCGGCGTTGTTCTCGGAGACCCTCACGGTCCTGGTCAGTTTCACTGTCTCAGAGTCAATGGGTATCAGCCGGTCAGAGTTGTCGAAGATCAGGCTGACCGTGCATTCCTTGGCGGCCTTCTTGTCCTTCCCGCCGTTGAATATCAGGTCGGTCAACTTGCCTGCCCTGATGACTCTTGAGCTCTTCGGGCCCAGGACGAACAGGATGGCGTCAGAGATGTTCGACTTGCCAGCGCCGTTCGGCCCCGTCACGCACGTGAAGCCCTGCAAGAGCGGGATTCTCCTCTTCCTCGCGAAGGACTTGAAGTTCTCGAGCTCGATCTGCTTTAGGTACATCGGTTTCCCTCTCGGTGGGGGACGCGAAAACATGGCCTGATGAAGATATCTCTAGGTCGCTGTCTCTGCATCCCATCCCAGTGAAGTCCGACACGCGTCGGACGGACAATAAAATGGCCTCCAGAGTATATAATACTTATCGGGGCGCGCATCTTCAGGAAGGGGGAATCAAGGCCCGATATGCCTTGAGAAGCCCTTCCCTTGAGCGGTTCCACGAGAAATGCTGGTCGTAGTAGGCCTTGCCTTTGATTCCCATCTCGGCCGTACTGGCGCGGTTCGCTCTGGCCTTGATGACAGCCCCCCTGAAATCCGCCTTGCTCCATGGAACGACGAGGCCACAGCCAGCGTCCTCGACTTTCGTGGCTATGTTGAGCCCTCTTGTGGTGATCAAGGGGCGGCCAACCGCCATGGCGTTGATGATTTTGCCCGGAGTGCCCACGACATTGTTTAGATTGCCCGGGTCCATCATGGCGACGACTAGGTCACTGGCTAGTGTGAGCCTGAGAGCTTCATCCGGCGGCACAACCCCGATGTACTTCACGACCTTGCTGGATCTGGCGGTCTCTTCAACCTTTCCAGCCAGTGTGCCGCTACCGGCTACGAGTACCGTCAGCCCGTCCTCGGGAACGAATGCCGAGATGGTCTCCTCGACGAACCTTCCAGGCTCGAGTGACCCCAAGTACGAGACCACGAACCCGTCGAGTCCGTATTTCCGCCTTATCTCACCCACATCCGACCCGCCAATCACGGAGGGGTCTTGCGTCGTCGACACCACCGTGGCCTTGCCTGACCTGCTAGTAGGCAACTCGGCAGCAAGCTCATCACTGACGGTGATCGTCGAATCTGTCTGTGAAGCGCATATCTTCTCGAGCCACCAGATCAACCGCCAGATGGGCCCCACCTCGTTCTGTACCATCTTCGCGTAGAGTTCGTGTGCGTCGTACAGCAACGGCTTGCCCGAGAGCCTCGATATCAGGCGTCCCAGAGGCAGCGTGTCGAAATCGTGGGAATGGACAACATCGAAGTTGATGCGCTTTCTGGCTTTGAGTGCGCCGAGCCAGAATCGTGGAAGTCGGAGGAGTATTTTCGCGGCCTCCCTCGGAGGGCATTTCGGTCCAAGGCGCAGCACCTGGATCCCGTCTTCGGTAGCTCTCTTGGGCCAGGTTTGCTCTCGGTCCCAAGCGACAAGGTTCACATCGATTCCCTCCAATATCAGCGCCCTCGCCTCGATTAGGACCCTTGGGTCTGGCCTGTATGGATTGGAAAGAAGCATCAAAGTCGAGGGCATCCTCCTGTGAATCCCCCGACCGGCTATAAAATGGCATTGCGGGGTTTCAGACGGCTATGCCCTTGCCTTCTTTCATCGAGCGTTTGGCGGCCTCGATCAGCTCGACAGTTCGCACGCCTATCACGCCGCTGTTTCTCGTTTCCTTCTGCGGGTCGCTGAACGATTGGACGAAGTGGATCAGCTCGTCCCTGATCGTGTTGTTGGGGATGATGTGTATCTCCTTGGTATAGCCGCTCTCGTACACGGTTATCTTCTGGGCGACCGCATCGATCAGCGCAGAGCGCGACTCGCCCGCGATGAACACTTCCCTGGTCTTCTTCGGGATCAGCCAGCTGATGTTGGACATGGCGATGACGCCGTCCTTGTGCTTCGATATCACGTACGCGGTTTCCTCGCCCTTGTCCCTCCTGAACGGCCCTCCCGTGCAGTACACCTCGGTCGGCCATTGGTCCAGGATGTAGTTCTGGATGTCGAACATGTGGGGCGCGAGGTCGAAGAGAACATCCCTGTCGGGGAACGACTTCTCGAGGTTGAGCCAGTTGAGCTCGACAAGGAAGATCTTGCCGAAGTATTTCTCCTCCTTGTTCAGGCGCCGGACCTCAGCGAGCGCACTGTTGAATCTGAATATGTGGCCCACGGAGAGCATGAGCTTCTTCGCCTGTGCGAGCTCCACCAGCTCCTTGCCCTCCTTGGAAGTAAGAGTTATGGGCTTCTCCACTAGGACATGCTTCCCCGCATTCAGGGCGTCCTTGCACACCTGGAAGTGCATCGCGTTGGGCACCGCGACCGCGACTGCGTGGAGCTCCTTCTGGGCCAGGAGCTGCTTGTAGTCTTTGTACCCGTTCTTGACGCCGTATCTGTCCGCGCAGAACTGGAGGTTCTTCTCATCAAGGTCGGACACACCTACGACCTGCGCGTCCTCGACCTTGGTGAACTCGTCGACCAACTTCTTGCCCCAGTAGCCTACCCCGATGATACCGACGTTGTACTTGGCCAAGTCAATTCACCTACTTGCTGTAGAACTCCTTGACGCATTCGACTACGTACTTGATCTGCTCGGCACTGATGTCCGCGAACATCGGGATGGCGATGACTTCCTTGCACATCCTCTCCGTGACTGGCAGCATTCCCTCTCTGGAGCCGTACATCTGTCTGTAGATCGGCTGCAGGTGGATCGGGATCTCGTAGTTCAGGCCGACACCGACTCCCTTCCCATCGAGGAACGTCTTGAGCTCGTACCTCCTCGGGGTCCTCAGCGTGAAGAGGTGGAACACGGGCGTGACCTCATCCGTAGGCTGCGGGGGCAGCACGAGGTCCCCGACGCCCTTCAGCATCTGGTCGTACATCTTGGCGGCCGCTCGCCTCTTCTGATTCCACTCGGGCAACATCCTGAGCTGCTCTATGCCGACGGCCGCGTTGGCCGAGTTGAGTCTGTAAGTGTATCCGATGATGTCGTGTTCGTAGTTGCTGCCCTTCTTCCGACCACAGTGCCTCATCCGCTGACAGGCATCCGCGACCTTGTCGTCGTTGGTGGTGATCATGCCACCGTCGCCGCCCACGTGCATGTTCTTTGTGGGATAGAACGAGAAGCATCCTGCGTTCGCCAGGTTTCCGGCTATCCTGCCCTTATAGACGGCCCCGTGTGCCTGGCACGCGTCCTCTATGACGACGAGGTTGGTCTCCTTCGCGATGTCGTTGATCTCGTCCATCGCCGCGATGTGGCCATAGAGGTGAACAGGGATGATCGCCTTCGTCTTCGTGTCGACGGCAGCCTTCAGCTTCGCAGGGTCCATCGTGTAGTCCTTCTCAAGCACATCGACGAAGCCCGGAACGCTCCCGAACGGGACGAAGGCGTTAGTGGTCGCCACGAATGACATAGCCGGCGCGATGATCCGATCCCCGGCCTTCACCCCGTGGGCCTGCAGGGCGAGCTGAAGCGCGGCCGTACCCGAGCTGACCGCGATGGCGTGTCTCGACCCGCACATCTTCGCGAATGCCTCTTCGAACTTGAAAACGCTCTCGCCGAGTGTGAGCCGCTCGTTCCTGAGGGCGGCCGCAGCGGCCTCTATCATCTTCTCGGTCATGACTGGCGATGCGATTGGAACCTTCATTTCTTTCCCTTCCTAGACTTGGGCTTCTGGCGTCTCGCTATCTTCTTCCCGGTGCGATCTCTTGTACCGATCAGTCGTGCAGGACATCCGACAACGACTGCGTTGTCGGGCACGTCCTTCGTGACCACTGCCCCCGCTCCGACGAGCGCATTTCGGCCGATGGTCACTCCGCATATCACCGTCGCGTTGGCACCTACGGAGGCACCCTTCTTCACAAGGGTCGTAACGGTCTCCCAGTCGCCAACCGCCTTTGGGACACGGTCGTTGGTGAAGACCACATGGGGTCCGATGAAGACCTCGTCCTCGATCGTCACTCCTGAAGGGATGAATGCGAACGCTTCGACCTTGCATCGGTCGCCTATGGTGACCCCTCTTTGTATCTCCGTGTAGGCGGCAATTCTGCAGCCTCTGCCAATCTTGCATCCGTAGAGATTGACGTAGTCACGTACTATCGTATCGTCCCCAATCTCAACGTCGTCAATCCGGTGGTACTTGGCCATCAATCTCAAGGATGGCACCTCTTGCCAGCTGAATCCCGACCTAGCTATAATACATTATGGCGGAGCACACCTTTCTGGTGGGTAAGTGGCCGTCATCTCTTCCTGAGGACACGCTCGTAAGAGCCTCTAAGCTCCTCCGCGAGCTCCTCCCTATCCATGCTCAGCTCGATGGTGGCCCTGAGCCAATCAGCTTTCGAGCCGATGTCATACCTCCTCCCCTTGAACCGCAGGCCGTACATGCCCTCCTTCCGACACATGAGTCTCATAGCGTCGGTGAGTTGATACTCCCCTCCCTTCCCGGGCCCTATCCTTTCCAGGTGGGAGAAGATCTCCGGCTTGAACACATAGCGCCCTATGATCGCGAGGTCCGACGGTGCCTCGTTCGCGTGAGGCTTCTCCACGAGGTCTTCGACCTTGTAGATATCGTCCTTGACCTTCCTGCCTTTTATCACGCCGTATCTGTGCAGCTTCGCCTTCGGGACCTGCTCCACGCCTACTACACTCTGCTCCATGTCATCGAATACGTCTACCAGTTGCCCGATGCAAGGCTTATCGCTGACGACGATGTCGTCTCCTAGCATCACTGCAAACGGATCGTGCCCTATGTGCTTCTTCGCGCAGAGTATCGCGTGGCCGAGCCCGAGCTGTTCCTTCTGCCTGACGTAGAAAATATCTGCCATCGATGCGATCCTCTGGACCTCGGAGAGCGCCTCAACGTTTCCCGATTCACGCAACTTGTGTTCGAGCTCGTACGATTTATCGAAGTGGTCCTCGATAGCCCTCTTACCTCTGCCCGTGATGATGATAATGTCCGTCATTCCGGACGCGACAGCCTCCTCGACGACATACTGGATCGCGGGTTTGTCCACGACCGGGAGCATCTCCTTCGGTTGCGCCTTGGTCGCAGGGAGGAACCGGACTCCCAGACCCGCGGCGGGGATGACCACTTTCATCCCCCAAATGAACATCCGATGGCCATATAATCCTTTCCAGACTGACTGGCCGTGCCATGAAAAGAGTTAATATCAGCCTGGCCGGTTCAAGCTCTGATGAGGATATGTGTTGTAGGTGCGGGCTATGTCGGGCTCGCAACAGCAGTGATGTTTGGGAAACTCGGACACGAAGTGGTCTGTGCCGATGTCGATAGGAAGAGGGTCAAGCTCGTACGGAACGGGAGCCTGCCGTTCCATGAGCCCCATCTCGAGCGGGAGCTGACGAAACTCGTCAAGAAGGGCGTCCTCACTGCGACCGAATCCACCGCTCGAGCTGCTGAGGATTCCAATTTCGTATTCATCTGCGTGCAGACGCCGTCTCTGCCGCTTGGCCGCATCGATACGAGGCCAGTTGAGATCGCGAGCATGAATGTGGGCGAAGCGCTGAGAGACTCCGACGACTACAAGGTGATTGTAGTGAAGAGCACGGTCGTCCCTTCGACGACGGACTCCTTGGTCAAGCCGATCATTGAGGAGGCTTCCGGTAAGAGGTCGGGTGATGACTTCGGGCTGTGCATGAACCCAGAGTTCCTTCAAGAGGGTCGCGCTCTCAAGGACAGCATGCAACCTTCGCGCATCGTCGTGGGCTCTGGTGACAGGAGAGCGGGCAACCTTTTGATGGGTCTGTACGAGCCGTTGACCGCTCCAAAGATCATGACCGACCTACGCTCAGCTGAGATGATCAAGTACGCCTCGAACGTTGGCCTCGCGACCAAGATATCTTACGCAAACGAGATTGCCAACATGTGCGTCCGGCTCGGCATCGACTCCGAGCCCGTGCTGAAGGCGGTTGGGATGGATCCGAGGATTGGCCCGCAGTTCCTCAAGCCCGGTCTGGGATTCGGCGGAAGTTGCCTTCCGAAGGACGTCAAGGCTTTGCTGGACAAGGCGAAGAGTGAAGGCTACGAATCCAAGCTCCTCACATCCATACTGGCGATAAACGAACAGCAGCCGCTCGAGGGGATCAGACTGCTGGAGACAGCGGTTGGGGATCTGGCCGGGAAGCGGGTTGCCGTGCTCGGCCTCTCGTTCAAGGGCGGTGTGGATGACATCAGGGAGTCCCGAGCGGTACCCTTGATCAAGCAGCTGGTGGCGAAGGGTGCCACTGTTGTCGCCTACGACCCGATGGCGATGGACAGCTTCAGGAAGGTCATGCCGAAGATCGAATACGCCCCGACAGCAGCGGATTGCATTCGAGGCGCCGATGGGTGCATAGTTCAGGCTGATTGGGCGGAGTTCAAGCGCCTCAGCAAGAGCGCCTTCCGGCGAATGAAGAAACCGATAGTCGTTGATGGGCGCAGATTCATGGACCCGGACTCTGTGAGGAAAGCGGGAGCCAAGTATCTGGGCATCGGCTACGGTACGGCTGGCCAGCAGTGACACCAGCCTGCAAATCATAATATGGGGCGAGTGGTTTAAGAAAGTGTCAGTTTCATGGACAAGATGAAGATCAGCATCATACTGAATCTGCTCAACGAGACGAAGCACATAAGGGACCTGCTGGACAGCCTCGTGATCCAAGAAGGACCTCTCGAAATCATCGTTGTGGACGCCGGGAGTTGGGACGGCACACCTGAGGCTGTCAAGAGATACATGGAGACGCACCCGGGTGTGATCGAACTATACCATCGCCCGGGGACTCGTGGGGAGAGCACTAATTTCGGCATCCTGAAGGCGAAAGGCGAGGCGATTGCGACGGTAGGTGGGGACTGCATCGCCAACCCATTCTGGCTGAAGGAGCTCAGGAAAACCCTGGGGCAGTACGACATCGCCGCAGGCAAGACGATCAACATAGGCTATCAAGCGTTCGAGAAGCTCGAGAGGGTCGAGCTGTATCACCGCGGAATGGACATATCATACCCCAGCGGGAACATGGCCTGGCGCAAGAAGGTCATCGATGACGTGGTCGGGTTCGACCCGTGGTTCGTGACCGCCGAGGACATAGACCTGAACTTCAGAGCGGTCGCGTTGGGCTACACCCTGGGGCACAACGAGAATGCGCTCATATACCACCGCATGAAAGAGAGCTTCATGAAGTTCTTCAAGCAGGCCTTCTGGAACGGTTGGGGCAGGAAGCAGCTGACGATGAAGCATGGACGGCTCTGGTCCAGTTACAAACCCCAGAGGCTGCTGGAGACGTCGAAGTCGTTCTGGGCGCTGGCCAGGCTGGCATTCGCTGTGCTTGGCTATGTCATCTGCAAGTTCTACGAGAAGTCGCCGTACACGCTGCCTGCCGGGAAGAAGATGAAGCGTTTCAGGTTCGTCTTCCCGGGGCGGTGATCGCATGCCAGAAGGGTTAGTCTCTGTCGTCATCCCGACCATGAATGAGGAGGGGAGCATCGGGACTGTCATCGACGAGGTCAGGAAGTCCCTCGCATCGCGTCCGTTCGAGATATTGGTGGTCGACACCAACTCGAAGGACAGGACCCGGGAGATAGCCCGCGAGAAGGGCGCGGTCGTCCTCGACGAACCGAGGCGGGGGTATGGTCGGGCGTACAAGACCGGTTTTGAGAAAGCGTCGGGGGAATTTATCGTCACGCTCGATGCGGACATGACCTACCCAGCGGAGGACATCCCGGGGCTTTTGGACATGCTGGAGAGCAAACAGCTCGATTTCATCACCACCAACCGATTCGCGCGCATGCAGAAGGGAGCGATGAGCGCCAAGCACAGGTTTGGCAACTGGGTGCTATCGGTTACGACGCGGGTCCTCTTCCGGGTGAAGCTCAAGGATTCTCAGAGTGGCATGTGGGTTTTCCGCAAGGCCGTTCTCAAGGACCTGGAAGTCGAGAGCGATGGCATGGCGTTCTCGGAGGAAATCAAGGTAGAGGCATTCAGGAAGAAGCGGGCCACGGAAGTGCCGATAACGTATCGCATCAGGGTCGGCGAGGTCAAGCTGAGCAGTTGGCGGGACGGCATTGGCAACCTGAAGTACCTCTTCAAGAAGCGCTTCTAGGCGGCTCGTTGCTTCTTCTTGAAGTCCACATACATCATGATGGAGAATGCAAGGACGAAGAGTCCTGGAAGGATGGAGAAGAGCAGTAGCACATAGAAGTCCGTCTGCTGTTGGATTTCTTCATGGAGTATCTCGATGTCCACGGTGGCATGGTCGTCCGGGACGAAGGCATGCGAGGTCGACACTATGACACCTGCCTCGTTGAGCACTTCTATCTGGACCAGTTGTCCGACCGCGACCTGCGTCGGTACGGCCAATCGCGCGTAGAACTTGCCGCTCACCGCTTCGGCGTAGTCGGTCAGGTTCGTCGAGACAACTCTCACGTCGTACCCTTCGGACACGCTTGTTCCGTCGAGCAGCAATTGCACTTCGATGGTGGATGCGCCGTGCAGTGTGATGCTCAACTCACTGTACGAGACAGCCGATCCGTTGACGCTGGCGCTGGCTGATACTATCAAATCGCCCGCGATGCCTGATATCGTGATCGAGCTCGCATCGGATTCGTAGGTCTTGACGTAGGTCATTCCGTGTGGAGAGTCCCTGAAGACCCACGCCGTCACATTTGGATAAGGGTTCGACCACGCGAGCGCGGCCAGATCCATCTTCCCATCGCTATCAGAATCCCCATAGTAGATGACGGGCCCAACCTCGCTCTCGTTTGTCTGCGCGACCAGTCTCGCCGATTTCCCGAACTCGTCCCAATTGGTCGTTGAGAGATCGAGGTCCAGATACCTCGTGTCGAACAGAGACGTGCTTGGGGCATAGATGATCGCTCCAGTGGCGCCAGTCACATTGATGCCGTCTAGCGGGTCGGGATGGTCGAACTTGTCAAAGCGCGTGACCATCTTCGAGTAAGCGACGAAGACATCTGTAGCCAAAGCCTTCATTTCGAGCGGGACATCCGAGCCACTCAGTCGTACTAGGAAGTCGCCGATGTCAAAGGTCCACTCGGCGTCGTAGCATTCGGCGCTCGCCATGGCGGTATGAATGCTCGAGTGGAAGATGCTGTCATATCTCAGTCCCTGTTCCGACAGCTTGATGAGGGCGTTTATCACAGACGCTATCTCTGCTAGGTCGAACACAGCGAGGGTCGCGGAATTCTGGGAGTTGACTGCCGACCACGCAATGTACTCATCTACGATTACTCCTCCAAAAGCGGCTGGCTCCTGATTTGGGGCTTCCTCAAGGGCGGTGAGTATCTGGTAGTAGGGGAACCCCTGGTACGGTATGTTTGTTTGGGCCGCCACGAAGTAATCGGCGCATGCCCGCACCTGATAGAGGGTTTCGAAGGTCGCCTCGACGCAGGCATCGACTGCTATCATGTCGAGCGACCGGCCGAGCGTTGAGCGCGCGTCCGAGAGCCCCTCCTTCAGCTCGACAAGCGTCAACATGTCGATTCCGTCGAGGCAGAGGCCGTCCCATCCAGCACCATGCCCCCAGAGTATGAGGACATATCTGTCCGCTGGCCAGTGAGACGTGCTGAATTTGATGAAGTTGGCTAGTGTTGTTGCGTCACCAGTGTTGACCTCCCCGCTAGGTCCGATCACTTCATCATTGTCGTCGACGGTGGTTGAGACGATCGTCATTTGATCGGGGTTTGGATCGTGCTGCACGTCTAGTATGCGGGAATTGCCTTCGCCGGGCTCGTCCAACAAGACTAGAATGCTGGTTCCGGGAGCCTGTTGCGCGGCCTCCATCGCGTTGATGTTATCCCCCGATGGCAGAGGGCTCGTCGAGTCGTTTGCCATGTAGACCATCACGGTCCAGCTTGTGTCCGCCCCCGATGATCTGCCTGCTGTGCCCAGCATTGCGGAGGTTACGAGAAGGACAACAATGCATGCCAAGAGAATCCGCGGGGGTCGCATCCGGTGGGTATTAGCGCTGGCTGGGTACATAATGTTTCATTCGGAACATACGGATTCTACACGATGTTGGCAGCGGCAAGTGCGAACTTGATTGACGTTTTGAACTTGCTCAGGTTCTTCCTCTGATATAGACAGGCTGCTGGATGATATGAGACGATGAATCTCGTCGGTTTGCCAGCAATGACGATTCGAGTCTCCTTGCCCACCATCTCCGACATGTTCTTCGAATCCCCAAGAAAATGCTTCGCAACTGTCTGACCAAGCGCGCACACAACGTCCGGAGCAATCTCTTGGAGTTCGCGGTCTAGGTACAGGGATGTGCAGGTCGAGATTTCGTCCTTCCGCGGGCGTCTGTTCTTCGGGGGCCTGCACTTGACGAGGTTCGTGATCCGCACTCGTTCTCTGCTGACGCCGGCAGCTTCGAGCGCGTCGTCGAGGATCATGCCGGCCCTGCCGACGAACGGCTGGCCCTTCAGATCCTCGTCCTTTCCAGGAGCTTCACCTACGAAGACTATCTTGGCGGAGCACGGGCCGACTCCGGGGACGACCTTGGTCCTGTTCTTCGAGAGCCTACACTTCCGACAACCTGGATCCACTGTCCCGCAGCTCATACGAGGTCCTTCGCCTTGAAGAGCGAGATGAGCTCTATTCCATGCTCGATCAGCGCGTTCGTGGCCCCTTCTTCCCTGTCGACAACGACGATCGCTCTCGACACCTGGGCGCCCTTCCCTCGGAGGGCGTTCACAACTCTCATCGTGGAACCACCAGTCGTGGCCACATCTTCCACTATTACGAACCGCTCGCCGGGGACGACCTCCCCTTCAATCAGTTCCTTAGTCCCGTGGTCCTTAGGCTCCTTCCTGACCATCACGAACGGCTTGTTGGTCTCAAGGGCGACGGCGACCGCGAGGGGGACGGCTCCCAAAGCCATCCCCGCAATCTTCTGCGCGTCTCCAACATGCCCGGCCATCTCTCGGCCGATCTCGCGCAGCACCATCGGGTTCGTGCTCGCGCGCTTGATGTTCACGAAGTAGTTGCTCTTCTTCCCAGACGCGAGGATGAACTCGCCAGTCTGGACGACCTTCAAATCCATCAGCATCTGCTTCAGCATGCTCTTTCCCTCACCATGGAACATCCTTCTTTCCCATCTTATAACCTATGATATTCACTCCTCTGTGCAGAAGCGGAACTATGATCAAGAACAGGACCAGCCCGAAGATCCCGTTCCCGTCCACGTAGTGGTCGAAGAACCATCCGGGCTGGAACACAAGCACCATCAGGATCGCGCCTGCGACGAAGTTGTACTGATCGAGCACAGGGGCCTTGTCTCCTCGGCCTAGCTGGAGCCTCCTCTTCAGGAGCGAGCCCGCGGAGTCCCCCAACATCGAGCCGAAGGCGAGGCTGAGGACAACACACGCTGCGCCCGGGAGGTCTCCGTAGCCCAAGGTCTCCTCTGTGTTCAGTCCGATCGAGAGGCCAATCAACAAGAACCCCAAGACCGTCCCAGAGATGGCTCCTCCGAAGAACCCGCGCCAGGTCTTTCCGTCCCCCAGGATCCTCTTCCCTCTCCAGAATCTGCCGAAATCCATTGGCCGGCCACCCCCGAACAGGACCGCGGCGGAATTGGGCACGAGCGCGGGAAGCATCAAGAGCACCCCAGCCAGCGCAGCCTCGAGCGGGGTCATGGCAGGGCATATCGTGGAAGGGCGTAATAATCTGAGCGCATCCCGGGACTCATGGCCGAAGCCCGCAGGTCTCCTGAGTAACTTCTTGCTGTCTGGCGGTAGCCCTTGGACGTTCGAAGAACTCGGTGACGTCCCTCACTGGGTCGTCCGTCCGCCTGGCCTTGACGGACTCGAGGAAGTGCACCGCCCTCTTGTCGAGGATGATCGCCACACCAATGTCGGTCTCGCTCCTTATGAGCCTCCCGATCGCTTGCTGGACTTTCCTCTGCGTCGGGGCCTTCACGGCCATATCCCAACCCTGGCCATATTTGATCTCGCAGAAGTGCTGAAGCGCGCGGTGCTTCGCGGTCGGCTTAGGGTAGGGGATGCCCGCTATGATGGCGAGCTCCATCTCCGCACCGGGGAAGTCGATTCCTTCGCTGACACGTCCACCAGCTATAGCGTGGAGGAGGGCCTTTCCCGGAGCGAGCTTGAAGTCGCTGATTATCTTCATGAAATCGCCCTGGTTCAGGTCGCGTTTCTCGAAGTACACGCTCCTGCCGCCCCAAGCGAATCTGGTCTTCGTGGCCAGCTTATCGAGGATGGCGTAGCTCGGGTAGAACACGATCGTGCTCCGAGGGACCTCCGACACTATCTCGGAGATGCGCTCCCCTAGCAGATCCACCATCTTGTCGTCGCGCTCCATGTCCTCGTACTTTGTGGTCACGTCGTCCATGTACAGAATCAACCTGTTCGCCTCTGGGAACGGTGAAGGGACGTCGCATAGCCTCGAATCCCTGGACAGGCCGATCGAATCCCTGTACTCCTGCAGCGGCTTCAGGGTCCCCGACATGTGTATGCTCGTGTGGCACTCCGCGATGGGGCGGCACGCGATGGACGCATCCAGACAGAACGCCTCGAACGCCTTCGCCGTGTCGTACTTCGTGATGAGCTTGACGTACTCCGACTCATCCAAGGTCTGCCAGAAGGTCAAGAACCCAGCGGTCCCGTGCAGATAGGACCTGGGAAGCCTTCCAGCCAGCTTCCTATTGTCGCGGACCATCTCCCCGAAGTTGGCCACCTGCGATATCAGTCCTCCAAGGCTCCGGCTCGTGAGGTGGGTCCGGAACATCAGCTCCTCCTCGAGATGGGAATGTGGTATGATGCCGTCCTCGTCTATGAGATACTCCTCCACGGCCTTGTCCAGTACCTCCTCGGTCATCATCACGAAATCCCTGAGGCTGATGCCTTCGGCGACCTCAGGGTCCCCGAACTCGTCTACCTCTTTCTCCGCCATCCGGAGGCCGATCTCGCTCAGCATCGCGGACTCGAGCTCGCGCGCGTACGCGGGCAGATTGTGGGCTTCGTCGACGATGAGGACGACGTCCTGAAGCGAGCACGCCATCCAGTCCATGAGCGCGTGTCTGATGAATCCGTTGAAGAAGAATATGTACGGCGCGGTGACGACCTCCGCAGCGGCGACATGCATCTTCGCGATCTCGTACGGGCAGAGGCTCCTGTCATAGCAGTAAGCGCAGAACTCCTCAGCGGTCGGCAGCTCCTCGCGGGCGTACTTCATGACGGGCTGCAGGTCCTCGGAGACGGTCGAGGCGTAGTACTTGCACGCCTCCTCGTCGCCTTTGATGACGCGCGCCTTGCGTTCGGAGCAGGCCTTCGAGAGCTCCTCCGGATTGCCCTGAGAGAGCTCGGAGTCATCCTTGGCCAGAGGACACATGTTCTTCCGGCCCTGAAGGGCGACACCGAACACCTTGGTCAGCTCTGAGATCTCCCTTAGCTCGAGCATCACCTGTCTCTGCTGAGAATTCGTGCGGGTCACATAGAGCAGCTTCTTCCCGCGTTTCTTGCAGAATTCGACCGCAGATGTGAGTGCGCACACGGTCTTCCCCGTGCCCGTCCCGCTCTCCACTACGAGGTGCGCGCGATCGTCGCAGGCTGAACGAATGGCCCCCATCAGCCGATTCTGCCCCAGCCTCGGATCGTAGGGGAAGGATTCCGATGTCATCTGTGAGGAGTCAGCAGATGCGGTATCTTAATCGCTTTCGCTGGGTGTAGTGAAAGTGAAGAACAACGAAAGGGGTCGTTGCGGCTTATTCCCTGGACCAGATATCGTCAGGGATCTCGTCGTAGACGTTCTGGTCGATACCGTCGAGATGTTCGCCGACCTTCTTGCCTGTGATGAGTTCGTGTATGCGCTCCTTCCTGAACATCCAG
>Ga0154706_145_pt1 | contig 21934 bp, 18 predicted proteins | sample Rifle2008BG13ft_FD_105566 | JGI IMG/M metagenome (GOLD analysis project Ga0154706, IMG submission 105566) | Euryarchaeota archaeon RBG_13_57_23
AGCGGGCGATCTGCCGCTGATCTACCGGCCCATTGGAATTGCGATGAATAGGATATGCATAGTTAAACCTTCCCGACGCGAGCCGGGCGCATCAGACGAACATGTCCAGTTTCTTCTGGTACCTGACCTTCTCGCCAGGCACAGGCAAGGGATACTCCTCCGTGAGGCAACCGAGGCAGAGATCTCCCGCGGGTAGGCCGATTGATTCGATGAGCCCCTCAACGGAGATGTAGCCGATGCTGTCGGCTGTGATCATCTTCCCGATCTCCTCGATGGTCCTTCCCGTGGCGGCGAATTGTTCTCTAGTCTTCATGTCGATGCCGAAGTAGCATGGGGCCCTTATCGGCGGAGACCCGATTCTGACATGGACCTCCTTCGCGCCCGCGTTCCGGACCAGCTGCACTATCTGCCTGATGGTGGTGCCCCTGACAATCGAGTCGTCCACGAGGACGACTCTCTTGTCCTTGATCACGCTCTTCAGTGGGTTGAGTTTGAGCATCACGCTCGTGGTGCGCTCCGACTGCTCCGGCATGATGAAGGTCCTCTCCACATACCTGTTCTTCATCAGGCCCTCAGAGTACCGTATACCCGACTCCTCGGAGTATCCGATGGCATGTGATCTCCCTGAGTCCGGAATCGGGACCACTACATCAACGTCGGCAGGCTGCTCATTGGCAAGTCTCTGTCCTATCCTTCGCCTCACCTCGTATACGAGGTGTCCTTCGATGGAAGAGTCAGCTCTTGCCAGGTACACCCATTCGAACATGCAGTGCGCCCTGCCCTTCGAGAGTCCCGTCTTCGTGGAACGAATCTCTCCAGGAAGGAGCTCCACTATCTCCCCCGGGTCCACGTCCCTGATGAACTCTCCACCAAGCGTGTCGAACACGACGCTCTCCGAGGCCGCCGCATACCCTCCCTTGGTCCTGCCTACACACAGGGGCCTGACGCCGAGTGGATCCCTCATTGCGAAGACCCTGTTGTCTATCATTATGGTCATCGAGTACGAGCCCTGGAGTATGCTCATGAGGTTCTTGAGCGATCGGACCGGATCTCCGGTGTTGGCGATGTCGTTCGCCAGCAGTCTCACGGCAATCTCAGAATCGGTGGATGTGATGAATGCCCAGCCCTTCTTCTTCAGGTCCTCCATGATCTTGTCGGCGTTGACTATCTCCCCGTTGTGTCCGAGGGCGATGTCGCCGTAGTTCGTGGAGACCACTATCGGCTGCGCGTTCTCGATCGTGGACGAGCCGAACGTCGAATACCTGACGTGACCTATGCCAATCTCGCCCTTGAGGTTGTTGACGTCATCTGGCTTGAGGGCCTGGTGCGCCAACCCCATGCCCTTGATGGCCTTGATGCCGTTGTTGTAGACCGCGATTCCCGCGGACTCCTGGCCTCTGTGCTGCAAGACCCTTAGCGCGTAGAAGATGTCGATGGAGACGTTCTGAACGGAGGCAATGGCGAAAACGCCGCATTCTTCCTGTGGGTGCTCAGGATCCATGGACCTCTGCTCCCCCTCTAGGACGGTACCACTCATGAGTGCTGCTTGGCCCAATTGTAGTGCCTCAGTTTCGCGGTCGCGCCAAAGCCGCACGACGCGCATACCTTATGTCTAACGTGATATGCGCGCTTTCCGCATCGACGGCAGATTATGTGCGTCTTCTTGCTGCCGCGCTTGCCCATCGACGGAGTGCCCTTTCCCATAGGACCTTACCTCAGGGTGAAATGTATATGACGTTGTCCCCTCTGACGATGGTCGTCTCGAGCTTCCTGACGACCTGGTTCTCGTGGGTCTCCTCGGCGTTCTTCAGGACGAGGTTCATGTGAGGATCGTATCCGTCAAGGATCCCTCGGTAGCCCCTCTTCCCCTTGAGCTCGACGATGACCTGCTGGTTGATGGACTTATTCAGAACGGCCAGGGGTTTTATCAAACAAAGTCACCTGTTGGCGTGATATCAGGTACTGTACTTAAAGCTTTTCGGTTTGGATTTGGTGGTGAATTTGCATACTGGCTCGACCTCGAAAGTAGTAGGTTCTGGGGAAAGGCAGAGCATCTGTCGCTGGGTATGAGGCTGACATCATGAATCAATGATTAAGCGCCTCGGGGATCTAGCGTCTGGCGATATTATCACTTGCGAACGCTGGCGGGAAAGGTATTTCAGCCCGATGCTCGATTTGGCTCAAAGCAGCTTAGTATAAAAGGCTGCTACGTCATACTATTCACCCTCGGTCTTGGCTTGGTGCATCGATGACCCCCCCGCAACAAGTGCAGATATCGACCAGCAAATCGCCTACTGACAACGATCTTGCTAACTACGCGAGAGCCTACATAGGCGCATATCTGAGCGCTGTCAGGCAGGAGAACCCGGACCATATCCCGAAGTTCGCTCAGGAGCACCCGTATGCAGTCGAAGTGTGCCTGATGCCCAACCAATGCTTTGTCATGCTCTTTGAGAAATCGGAGAACTCCAGCATTTCGGTTACGAAGCAGGACTGGGAGTACGTGAACGGCAGGGTGATGTCGGGGCTGTCATACCTCGTGACGGTCTATCCACATGAGGGCTTCCATCTCAAGGACGCGTCCTACAGGGGCAAGAGGGACGCGGTGAGGGACATCCGGGTCTTCGAGAACTCGGACTTAGTTGACGCAACTCGTCAGCTCGAGCGGCTTCTCACAGAGCTGGCGGATGTGTCCAAGTGGAACAAGAACCCGATCAACATGGCCGAGCTCGCCATGACCAAGCTCGGCGCGATCAAGCATGAGGTAATGAGAGCGGGCCCCTCTGTCGACTTCATGTCGATGGTCGAGGGCCTCAAGAACTACAAGTCTGCCCCAGACGCCCCTCCTTTCGATCCGACAGTCGTCGAGATGATTGCGACCGTCGAGAAGGACTTCAAGGATCTGGGAGACGTCGTTGAGAAGTCGAAGACCCAGGATGCCAGGATCGAGGAACTCCAGATGAGCCTGAAATCAGAGCTGGAGGATTTCAAGGCTGCCGTAGACAAGAAGATGGCTAAGGGGCTGGCCGTAGTTCTGACCACCGCCGACAGGAAGATAGACAAGGCCGTGGGCACCCTTGCACAGGACCTAAATCAGAAGAGCAGCGAGATATCTGCGTTCATCGCGCAGAAGCAGCAAGAGCCAGAGGTGGAGGTTGACCTCGAACCTCTGGAGTCCAAGATATCCACGCTTTCCGAGGAGATTGTCGAATTGAAGCGCGAGAGTGAATCTTGGGACAAGCGGCAGATCGACCTTACCCCATTAGAGTCCAAGATTGACGGCCTCTCGAAGGAGATCATCATCATGAAGCATGACAACGAACTGAGGGATAAGAGGCAGGTCGACCTGACTCCCTTAGAGCCCAAGATAGAGGGCCTCTCGGCGGAGATAACCGCCGTGGTCGAGCAACTTGACAGATTTCAGGCGTTGATGGTGGACCAGCTCCGGAGTGACATAGTCAGGCTGGGAGAGAAGGCGAAGAGTCTGGAGGACTACCTGATCGCCACTACGAGTGCCAGGAAAGTTGTGAACAAGCGTTAGACCTCGACTCACAGCTGCACGGTCGTGTCTTCCTTTATCCTGTCGAGTATGAGGTAGGTGTTGCTCCGCTCGACCTCTTCTATCTTGATGAAAGCATCGACAATGTCTTTCAGCTCCTCTCGCGAGGACGCTCTCAGGAGAACTGCAAAATCGATGTTGCCGAGCAGGAAGTATACTGCCCAAACGCCGGAGATCTTGGCGATTCTTTCTCCGATCTTCTTGGAGTAGTCGGGACCGTACCTGCCGGTCACGAGTGAGATGGCAAGTATCTCTTTTCCTACCTTGAGGGGATCGACGCTGGCCTTGAAGCCTGTGATTACCCCTTCCTCGATGAGCCTGTTAACCCTGTAGTGCACCGTGGACGAGGACAGGCCAGTCTTCTCTCCAATCTTTTTGAGGCTGATATTGCAGTCCTCTTGAAGCATTTTCAATATGATCTTGTCGTTCTTGTCTAGAGTGACGGCTACTTGTTTTTCGGTCAAAGGCGGTCCCCCCAATATTATTCGAAAACGGGCAATCATCTTCGGATTGATAACGCTTTCGATGGCCGTTGTTCGAATAGAACATGAATCGATGGTTCACAAGGACGGTAGCGGTAACGGCGTTCCGAGTTCCGCAATACGAGGGACATAGCCGCGAGTACACGCAAAACAATGAAATGGAAAGGGGTTTAAGGGTTGCAGATTCGCGGTCTTCTCACTCCAGCGGTCTCACTAAGAGCTCAGAGAGCAGCAAAGTCGATATCTCCATGTCTATATCATCAGGGACATAGCTGTAGGTTCTGCCTGTGAGCGCCTTCAGGAACTCGACAAGCAGTGCCCGCTCCTCCTCGGTGAGGCCAAGGTCCGTGACCAGGTCTTCCTCAAGCTCTCCCACGACGGGATCCGGGACCATGTTGTAGTGCGCAATGACCTCCTCAAGAGTCGCGAAGATGCCATTGTGCATGTACGGCGCGGTCAGCTCGATGTTCCTCAGGCCAGGCGTCTTGAACCTCCCCATGTCCTCGTCGAGACCAGTCACATAGGCTCTCCCCAGATCATATCCCGCGAGCATCTCATCCATGCCCGTGTTCGGGAAGTGCGTCATGTCCCTTGTCTGTGGGACTCCTATGTTACCGAAGGCGGACTCCAGGAACAGTGGCGGAGCATGGCACCCACCACAACTTGCCTTTCCGAAGAACAGGTCCATGCCTGCGACCTGCGTCGGGGTCATGGCTTCGACGTCCCCCGCGATGTATCTGTCGTAGGGTGAATTCCATGTGATCACGGTTCTCTCGTACGCCGCTATCGCCTTTGTGGCCGTGTCCTTCGAGACGTCTCCGTCGAATACCTTGTTGAACAGCTTCGTGTATGCTTGATCGGACTTGAGGTACATTACCACATTATCCCACGTGTTCGCCATCTCTATCGGGTTCTCTACGGGGCCTGCGGCCTGCTCCTCTAATGTCAGCGCTCTACCGTCCCAGAACTGGGTCTCGTAGTACGCCGCGTTGTAGACCGTTGGCGCGTTCCTCCCACCTTCCGATCCGCCCACTCCGTCTGACACTATCTCGCCGTCTGCGAATCCGAACGACGGGTGGTGACAGCTCGCGCAAGATATCGTCCCGTCGCTGGACAGCATCGGGTCGAAGTACAACATCTCACCCAGCTTCACCTTCATCGGGGTCTGCGGGTTGTCTGCCGGAATTGGCACGGGCGGCAACCCCTTGGGCTTCGGATTGTAGGTCGGGTAGACCATATCGGTGTCACAAACATCGGTCGCCGTAGTCTGCACTGCGAATACAGCTGATATGGATAGCAGCATCACGATCGCTGCGGATGCCATGATCATCGCATGTCTTCGCAGTCCCTTTCCTCTGGTAGATGTTCTTTCCAACATCCTCCCCCCAGCGACAGATTGAAGTACACGCTATAAAACACTGCTGACCGTGCTAATTCTTAGCAGTGTTAAGGATTTACATACGTTAGATGAAGGCCCCGATCGTCGGCAGGTCCAAGAGGTCCATGTCGAAGAAGACGATCCCGTTTCTGATCTCTTTTGTCCCCAGCTCCTCGCGTCCGTTCAGTTTGGCAATGAAAGAAGAGCGCCACCAGAGATCGAGAGCGTTGTTCGCAATGGCTCCCAGGTATGTCTGCCCGAAATTGAATTCGTAATCATCAATGTCGGATAGATATGCAGCATGTCCAAGGAAACAGTCACGCGAGTTGACTGTGGACAGATACTCACCCAGCATACTCCTCCCAGCCTCATCAATCGGCATGAGCTCTACGTCGTTAGGATCGATTCTCGTGAACTCTTCCGTGGTGCCGTCCTCGTTGAGGACGTATCCCACTATGTGCTTGTCCTTGAGTTCGAATATCTCCCAAACCATCTTCTCGTCGATGTAGATCGGCAACAGGCTCAGGTCGGGCAGATCGAACAGCTCCGCCCCATCCATGAGCGCTCTTTCTTGGATATCTGCAACCGCATCCGACCTTCTAACGAGTTTGGCAATATCCACTGGAGAGGCGTTCAGTCTTGTGCGTCCGTGTTCGGCGAATGTCAAGATTCTACTGAGTCCCACCTCATCTGTGAGCTCATCCATGAGGGAGTCTGCGGCGTTCCTTACTGACGAGAACGACTGGGCTACTCCCGTGTCCCTGCAGTTTCTTACGAACTCGGTGAAAACCTTCTTTGCGAGCTCCAACTGACTGCAAAGATCAGCCCGGCCGTAGCGGGCTACAATCCTCCTCGCCTCATCTTCGAGGCTGCTCCCGGGAAGACCCATCCCTCTGCACGAAAGGTTCGCCAGAAGCTGGATTCTCCAGCCGACGAACACATTGACTGGGAAGAGTCTGCAGAAATGCGGCCTCAAGTCGTATATTCTGCATCGTCTGCTCTCTAGAAAGTGACACGCCCCGTGTGCACCTTTGAGTTTTATCGCAGTTCCCTTCACCTCAGGAGAGATGTGCCGTTCGGCCACTCCCTCCGCTAGAACTGGGTTACCTCTGAACCTCGTTGCTTCGTCCGGCAACAGCTCCGGCTGGCAGAGGCAGCACAAAGCACAGTTGTCGATACAACTGTAGGTCTTCCCTTTGACCTCAGAGTAGTCTATATCGAGATCAGGCTGAGGCCGAGACAACTGCATCCCTTCCGACACGTTCGCCGACCTGTTCTCCGCTCTCGACGATCACATTCCCGCGAACGAGCACCGCCCGCGGGAAGATACCGAGCATCCCTTCGTAAGCGCTCCACCCGCATTTCGAATGGAGCTTGTCGACGCGTATCCTGACAGTTGAATCCATATCTACTACCATGAGGTCCGCGTCATATCCCACCTGGATTCTGCCCTTGCGGAGCCCGAACAGATCGCCTGGGTTCTCGCACAGCCTGCGCACCATGCCACTGAAATCCATGTGCTTCTCCTTCACGTGCTGCAACAACAAGGGTACGAGGGTCTCCGTGCCAGGCATCCCAGAGGGGGCGTAGTCGAAGTCCTCGTGCTTCTCGTCGATCGTATGCGGTGCGTGGTCGGATGCGATGATGTCGAAGGATCCGTTCTTCAGTGCCTGGAACAGACCTTGACGGTCCTCTCTCCTCCTCAGCGGAGGGTTGACCTTGGCCAGTGTCCCAAGTCTGCTCGAGACATCGAGGAGTAGATGATGAGGAGTCACCTCTGAGGTGACGGTCCCCGCATTTGCCAGCAAGGGCAGCGAGGATTTCGCAGATACATGACATATGTGCAGCCGGCAGTCTTTAGCGGCGTCCCTGATCTTCCGGATTGCGCTCACTTCGCACTCATTCGGTCTGTTCCTCAGGTGGCCTTCGAGATCCCTCTCGCTCTCCTTGTTCCTCATGGTCTCGTCCTCTGCGTGTACCGCAAGAACCTTTCGTGTGGCAGCGATTTCCGAGATCTCAGCCCTGATCGGAGATGGTTGCGGGACCAGCAGGTCTCCAGTTGTGCTCCCCATGTACAGCTTGAAGCCGACCGCCTCCTTTGCAAGAGCGCGGACGTCTATCCCCGGCTTGAGCCCTGCGAAGAGCCCGAAATCGACCAAGCTCTTGGAGGATGCGATCCTCCTCTTGTCCCTGAGCGATGTGAGAGTCGTGGTGGAGGGTCGTGTGTTGGGCATGTCGAGTGCGCACGTGACTCCACCACATGCTGCAGCCAGTGAGCCGGTCCCCCAATCCTCCTTCTGTGTCATGCCAGGGTCGCGGAAATGTACGTGTGAGTCTATCGCCCCAGGAAGGACTATCCTGTTCCCGAAGCTGAACACCCTATCTCCCTCGAGCATCTTCGCTATCTTCGCGATTCTGCCGTTCTCGATGCCTATGCAGCATCTCTCGAACCTGCCGGAGACGTAGCAGTTACCCTCGACTACAACTTCCATGCTCCTCACTGAGTGTTCTTCGTCTCACAGCGCCTCCAGGTTCGTCTTCTGAGAAGACCTCCGCCTGGAATTTGAAGACCTTCGTACCCTGCTGCAACCATGCGTCGGGCATCAGACCGGCCTTCAGGCAGGTCTGGCAAAGGAACTCCTCTGCGTCCCAGCTCCATTCGACCGGGACTTGGGGAAGCAGCAGGCCGCGCGCGAGCCCCCTCTGCACGATGAGTCCGTCCTCACCGACCTTCACCTGCTTGGTCAGATCCGAGGGCTTATTCACCATGATCTCCGTCGGTGGAGTCAGAAGGCTGACCTCGACTTTTATGGTCCTCAGCTCTTCGGGTTTGACCGGTGGGAACCTGGGATCCCTGGACGCAGCGCTCACAGCAGAGTCCTTGATCGCATCGATGAGTGGCATTATGGGTTCGGGGTAGCCGATGCAGCCTCTGAGAGCATCGCCCGGATGTGTTGTGAGCGTGACAAACACGCCTGATTTCTCCGAGAACGACTGAGGGACCTTCGGCAGCGGGAACTTCGTGTGCTGCACCAGCCCTTCGACAACTGCCCTGGCGATTCTGACCGCTAGCTCGCCATCCTCGTCGGAGTACATCCTACCCTTGACGCGGTCATGGGGTAGCTGCAATAAAAGGCTTTCAACAGCTCGATGGCTCTCTGGCTCACAACGTCTGGCTTGCGAACCACGCACCAAACCTTAAATATGCACCACAGAAATCCGTAGGACGAGACTCATGAAATTCGTCAAGCTCTCTCAGTCGGAGTTCGAGGAGATACGCAAACTCTACGAGGGAGTGATGTCCCAAGCATGTTATGGACTGTTCTTCAGGGAGGGTATGATCCTTGGAGAGGAGATGGGCAAGATCGCCGCTCAGGAGCCTGAGAAGTACTTCGAGATATGCGCGAACTTGCTCCGCGCCAGAGGCTGGGTGGACAACATAGTCTTCCAGGAGACCACTGCGGTTGCGGAGGGGTCGATAGAGATTGGTGCTCAGGCGGATGGTGCTACTTGTCACCGGCTCAGGGGGATCGTGAGGAGAATCTACGAGCTACAGACCCATCGTAGATTGCACTGCGAGGAGATCGAGTGCGTCAGCAAGGGCGACAGGCACTGTGTGTTCAAGCTCGAACAGGTCAGGGGAGAGTAAGATGGAACTGAAACCTTCCTTGAGAGCGTTGAGGCAGAGTTGTGGAGCGATTGCATCAGCGGTTGTCAGCAGGGACGGTCTCGTGATTGCAGCGGATTTGCCTGACGGAGTCTCCATGGAGACCTTCGGGATAATGTGCGCTACCCTTCTGGGGGCGGCGTCGACGGCCCACTCGGAGCTGCGGGTCGGTACCCCTCAGCGCGTGATTGTCGAGTCCGAGGACACGAAGATGGTCCTGATTGGAGCAGGTCGCAAGGCCCTGATTGTGGCCGTTATCAGCAGGAGGGGCGACGTCTCGCAGGCCATCAAGAAACTCGATGAGATGGCCGAGATGATCAAGCTCATCTGAGCTGACCTGCAGACAAGAAAGGCGGAAGGGGTTTTCGGGAATCCGCAAAGGATTCTATTCGATCCCGAGTTCTTTCAGTTTCTCAGGGGTCGGTTTGCCGTCCTTCGTCCAACCGCGGGCGTTCATGTAGTCGTCGAGCATGAGGTTCATCTCGTCGACGCTGATCTTCGAACCCTTGGAGACTCCATCTGTGATAGGGTCTTCGAGCACCCTCTGCGGGAGGAGCCAGTCCTTTCTCGTGACGCCCTCCCTGTAGTTGAACGCTCCCTTCATGTTGTGAATACGTTCGCCGATCTTGAGGAGCTCGTCCTCGGTGAATCTCAGGCCGGTTATCGCTTCGAGGACCTCGGGGAGCTTCGCAATCAGGTAGAACCCGCGAGAGAACTTGCAGAGCCCGACCGAGTCGTACACGCACATGAAGTTCTCCATCGTGGCGACCATCGGTCCCTTTCCAACCGCCGAGAACCTGTCGATCCCCTCCCACTTCCAGAACTTGCCGACCAGCTCGGGCGCATAGAACCCGGCCCTGAGGTGACAAGCCCCTCTTGTGGAGGTCATGTACGCCAGCCCGTGACCCTTCATGCCTCTGACATCGTACGCGGGGGGCTCCAATCCTTTGGTGTGTATCGCGTACCTCTCCGCGCCCTTGCCGATCTTCTGAGCTGCGACTTTGACGCCGTTTGCAAGAACGTCTCCGAACCCCCGTCGGTTGCCAATCAACTCGACCATCTCTGGCACTGCGCTCGGCGCGTTGCTCCAGCTCAGGTCGACTCCTGCTTCCTGCCGCGAGATGATGCCACGCTGGTATAGCTCCATGGCGAATCCAATGGTGACGCCGCAAGAGATCGTGTCTAGGCCGAGGAGGTCGCACAGCTCGTTGGCTCTCGCGACGCTCTCAACATCTGGATTCCCGCAAGTCCCTCCCAGGGAGTACAGCGTCTCATACTCGATGCCGTCGATGGCCACACCGGCGAACTTGCCGCTCTTGACCTCGAAAAGTTTGCCACAAGGCTTCGTGCAAGCGAAGCACGCCTTGTTCTTGGTGACGTACTTCGGGGCCCAGTAGTACGGGTCTATCTGCTGCCTCTCGTTGTAGACACTCTCCTGCCAGTTCTTGGTCGGGAAGACGCCTCTATCCTTGTTCACCCAGCCCAGGAACTCGCCGGTCCCGTACTTCGTGTCCTCGACGAACGATGGCGATGCCTCGTAGATCTTCTGGTAGTGTAGTGCGAGCTCGAGCAGCTTCTTAGGATCGTGCGGGACGAGGTCTCTGGTGCCGCGGACCACGATCGCCTTCAGGTTCTTCGAACCCATGACAGCCCCAAGCCCTCCCCTGCCGGACTGCCTGTCGTCGCAGTCGATGCAGGCCATGTTGGAGAGTTTCTCTCCGGCGACGCCGATGCAGGCCACCTTCACATCCCAGCCATGGCGCTTCTTCAGTGCCTCAGGAACCACGCGCGTGTCCTTTCCCCAGAGATCTGAGGCGTCGTTGATCTCGATCTTGTCGTCCTCTATGAATATGTAGGCTGGCCCATCCGCCTTGCCGGTTATCTCGAGCGCGTCGTATCCGGCGTGCCTCAGCTCCGGACCTATCGACCCGCCCATGATGCTCTCTACCAATGTGTTCGTCGCCGGCCCTTTCGCTGCGAATGCGACCTTGCCGCCCGTGCCGACAGGGAACCCGTCGAAGGCCCCTCCGGCGATGGCGAGGACATTCTGAGATCCCAGCGGGTCAGCACCTTCTGGAACCCCATGGTAGACGATGTCCACACAGAATCCCTGTCCTCCGAGCACATTGCGCACGTGCTTCTCGTCGAAGCTCTTGATGTGCCACTTCTCGGTAGTGAGGTCCACCTTGAGGATCTTGCCAACGTATCCCTTCATGTTCATTCCTCCCCCAGGAGCTTCTTGACCTTCTCATACTGCTCAGGCTTGGGTTCCTCGTAGACGATTGCCTTCATGGGGCAGAACTTCACGCATGTGGGGTCTCCGCCGCAAAGATCGCAGTTGAACGCTTTCTCCTCCATCCGCATCACGCCGAACGGGCAGACCTCTACGCAGGTACCGCAGGCGGTGCACTCGTCCTGGTTGACGAAGACTCTGCCGTTCTCTTTCTTGATCGCCTCGACCGGGCAATGCAGGACGCAGCAGTCCTCGCCGCATGACACGCAGTGCGTGCACACTGACGGGAAATCGACCTTCACGTTCTTCTTATGCACCTGCAGGCGCGCGGTCGTGTGGTTGACGACCCCTTCGTGGAATATGGTGCAGGCCATTTCGCAGAATCTGCAGCCAGTGCAGTTCTCCGGATACGGTACCAACATCTTCGGCATGCTCACTGATCCCCCCTTCACTCGGAAGTGGATGTGGAGTAATGGAATTCGAATAAAAAAGATGTGTTAGCCACGCGCGAGCCGATATGCTTCCGAGTTCATCTCGACTTGCGCTTGGCCTTCTTGATCTCGATCTTTCGCAGCTCCGTGCCCGTGTGCGTCGTCTCTTTGTCGATCTCGGCGACGACAACATCAATCGCGCTCCGAATCGCCAGTAGCAACTCCCGTTCCGCCTTGTGCACTCGGTCCTTTGTCTCCTGCGGTACCCTCATGTTCTTTATCGTCGTGTTCGCGCCCTGAACGATCTCCATGCCCGCGTTGATGATGTGCGTCATCGTGTCCTTCGTGACCACGTTGGTCGCGATCGATTCAAGATGTCTTTCTAGCCGCTTTGCGGCCTCTACGCCCTTTTCCACCTTTTCTCTTGGCAACTTTCTCACCCTCGAATCTTATCTTGAGCCAACCCTCATCCATGTCTGCCCCGAGTATCTTCTTGTTCGTCATCGAGTGCGGCAGTGTGATGGACTTCTTGAAGGCCCCGACCTGCAGAGTCAAATCGTCCTTGCGCGTATATAGTTCTAGTTTCTGGTTCATCGGGAAAGGCAGCTTGATCGCCAATACACTCGCGCCGTCCTCGTCGAACATCTTCATAGGGGACTCGGTCGAGTAGATCTTGGTAGGATCGTCCTTCCCGAAGAGCTCATCGGCGAGCCTGTCAAGCGCCTTCATCCCGAGGACCTCCCGGGGCATCATCTTGGCCGTAAGCATCTTGAGGGGCGAAAAGGCCTCATCGATGATTGCCATGTACTTCCTCTGTTCTTCCAGCTTCGATTTCCAGTAGCCGTCCCCCAGTTCGTCGGGGAGAATCCTGTTGATGACGATCGCCTCGACCGTGTATCCGTACAGGCACAGGTACGTGTACGCGCGCTGTGTTTCGCTTATCACCATCTTCTCGGGGTTGACGACGAGCCTGACGGATGTGATCTCGGGATCCGAAAGCAGGTCCTCCACGTACCCGAGCCGCTCCCTGAGCTGCTCGAGGTCTCTGAGGAATCTATCCGTCGGAAGAGGTGTTGAGATGAACTTGCCTACAGTGACCCTTGCGACCCTGAGCACGTTCCGCAACATGTGGAACAGTCTGTCGAAGTACCAGTTGGCCGTGTCGGGGAATGCTAGCAGCCTCAGGGTATCCGCGGTCGGGGCGGTGTCCATCACGATCAAGTCGTACTTCTTCTGCTTGTGAAACTCCTCGACGTAGAACAAGGCCGACATGAGCTCCATCCCTGGGAACACGGCCATTTCCTTCGCGGTGACGCCGTCCATGCCCTGAGAGGCCAGGAAATCGGACAGGTACTTCTGTATCTCCTTCCAGCGGTTCTCGAGCTCGTACTGCATGTCGATCTCGATCCCGTCGAGGTTCTTGGTGATCGGCAACACCTGTCCAGAGAGCTGGAACTCGAGCGAGTCAGATAGGCTGTGGGCTGCATCGGTGCTTATGATGACTGTCCTGTATCCCATGGCCGCGGCCCTCAGAGCTGTCGCGGCGGCAACGGAGGTCTTCCCCACGCCGCCTTTGCCAGTGTATATGATTATCCTCATCTGCATCCTCGGCTGCGAGTGTATCGACTGCCCAGCAATAATGGTGTCGCAGAATTGGTGTCGGGGGCGGGGTTCGAACCCGCGACCTCCGGATTTCCTAGGAGCATCTGGTCAAGACCTCTCCCTATGAGTCCGACGCTCCACCGGGCTGAGCCACCCCGACATTGGAGACAGGCCTGGATTGAAGTCCTATTCCTTCTTCTCTTCCGCAGGCGGCGTCTCCGGCTCTGCTTTCGGCTCTGCCTCCGGGGCGGGCGCGGGTGTTTCGGTCGCGGTCGCCGGTTCCTCAGCGGGCTCCTCGGGCTCGGGTGCCGGTTCCTCCTGCGGAGCGATGATGGGCGCCTCTCCCGGCTCGGGGGGCTTGCCCATCCTCGTGACCTCGGTTCTGCGTATCTCGATCCTCTTGATCGGGACAATGATCTTTGATGCGTCGGAGACCTTCTTGGCGAGCTCTCCCATGATCAGCATGCGCACGAACTCGCCGATCGTGACCTCCGCAGAGGCCTTCAGCAGCTCCTCGTGCATGATCCTTCTGACCGCGGTCTCCTGGGACGCCTGGATCCGCTGCTCTGAGACCGCCATCGGCTTGACCCTGATCTGCCAGCCGTCCTTCGTCGTCACATCGACTACCGCGTCCGTCTTTGTTCTCTTTCTTCGCGTCAGCCGTCTGACATAGTCGCTCGTGAGGTCGTGCCCGTAGAACATGGTGTTGGCGTCCAAGCCTCTCACGTCGTGGACCTTGAACTTGATCTTGATGTGCATCTTGGAGAAATCCCCGGTCAGGTCTTGCACCGTGGCCTCCGTTATCCTCCCCATGACGCCGTCGGCCGTCTCTGAGGGGGTCTCGCCTAGCTGCATCTTGCTGAACATGTCGGGGGCGAATATCTTGTACCACTCCTTCGCCTTCCACTTGTCCTTGACCTTCTTCGCAGCGGCCCTTGTCTTCTTCTCTACCAACTAGATACCTCACTGTATTGGATGAAGCAGGCTCGATAACGTGCTTCCGTATTAAAACCTTGCTGTGCATAAGCGCGGGCCAGAACAAGCCCTGCCAGCAGTTCCCAGACGTGCTCTCAGTTCACCTTCTCCTGAGCTTCGGGTTGAGGACCTCGTCCATCGCATACCCGATGAAAGTGAACCCGAGGATCACGAAAACGATGCATAGCCCAGGCATGATGATGAACGCGTACGGGCCCGCGATAGCCGCACTATAGTTGTTGGCCTCGTCGAGGATCCGGCCCCAAGTGTCGACGTCCTGGGGGCCGAGCCCGAGAAAGCTCAAAGTGCTCTCGGAAAGGATCGCGATGGCCACTGTGAGGATGGCGTTCGCGAATATCAGGGGGACTACATTGGGGAAGATGTGCTTCCGGATTATGTGCCACTCGCCGGAGCCTATCGCCTTGGCCCGTTCGACGAATTGTCGTTCCTTGATCGACAGCACTTGCGCGCGCACTATCCTCGCGGTCGTGGACCAGCCCGTGATGCCAATCACGACGATGATCGAGAATAGATCTCTAGAACCCCAGATGGAGGCTATGACTATCATGAGGACCAGCCACGGGATCGAGAGAAACACGTCGTTGACCCTCATGATGACCTCGTCCCTCCAGCCGCCCCAGTATCCGGAGGCCAGCCCCACGACGGTCCCCAGGATCATGGATATAGCCATCGCGACGAATCCTATGATCAACGAAGCCGTGGTTCCGTGTGCCGTCCTCGTGAAGACGTCCCTGCCTCTTTGGTCAGTCCCGAACCAGTGGTCCCAGGACACATCTTCCAGTATCTCCGAGGAGCTCTCCGAGGGGTCGTACGGCAAGAAGAGGTCCGCTCCAAGTGCGAATGCGAGGAACGCAACTATGATCATCGTGCCAGATTTGCCCATCCAGGTGGCTAGGAACAGGTCGATGATCTTCCCCAAGCTCTTCCCCGAAAGGGCGAGCCTGTCCGCAAGCACGGGGTTGAATGAGAAGAGGCGTCGAAACCCTCCCGAGATCCATCTCTCGAACCTACCCATCCGAGCACCTCATGTGATTTTCACCCTCGGGTCGAGCCTGACAAGTACGAGGTCCGCGAGGAGGTTCGCGATGACCACCGCAACCCCGCCTATGAAGAATATGAACTGCAGCATCGGGTAGTCCTGGTTTTCGATGGCGTTGATCGTGTACCAGCCGATGCCTTTGTACGTGAAGATGACCTCGACCTGGAACACGCCCCCCAGTATGAACGCGGTGTCCATCGCGAGGGTCGTCACAATCGGGAGTCTTGCGTTCAGGGATGCATGCTTCTTCATCACCTGTCTCTCGCTCAGCCCCTTCGCATATGCAGTGACTATGTAATCCTCCGTGAGAACGTCGACAAGTGAATTGCGCATCAGGAGGACCACGCCCGCGACGGACCCGACGACCAGGGTCGTCAGGGGAAGGATCATGTGCACCCCGATGTCGGCGAGCTTGTCCACGGTGAGCGGGAAGACTGGAACCCCCGATTCCATGTAGCCTGCTGAAGGCAGGAGGTGCAGATTGCCCACGAAGATGACCATGAGCACCAGAGCGAACCAGAAGACTGGCATGCCATAGAAGAACAGTCCGAAGCCCGTGATAACGATATCAGGGGCTTTTCCTCTACGTTGCGCGGATAGTTTTCCAAGAGCCATGCCTATAACGAATATGAGTATGGTGGATATCCCCACCAAGAGTATGGTCCACGAAATCGCGCTGCCTAAAACTTCGATGACAGGAGTCTCCCAGAAATACGAAATCCCCCAATCCCCTGTGAAGGTGTCCTTGTAATACTCGACGAACTGCACCGGCAGAGAATCGTTCAGCCCCATCCGCTCGATGTTGCGCCATATGAGGTAGTCGGACGCGTAAGGCGTCCTCTGCATCAGCTCCGCAGGGTTGCCGGGCATTATCCTGAACAGCGCGAAGTTGAGGGCCATTATCAGCAGAATCGTGATGAACGCATTCATGCACCGCTTGAACAGCACCATCCTGAACGAGGCCAAGGTTGCCCTCCTGAACCCTGATTCGGGGTTCCGCTATCTGTTTTCCCCTCTTGCGCCTGGGCCCACAGTCCGGGCCGAAATGAATGAAGGAGGTTTGGGAAGTGGTTTCATTGTCCGAATCAGGTCGTCGGTGGCGGGGGCTCTGGGGGAGCCATGCCTTCCATGCCGCCCTCGGCCTTCGGTTCGCCCTTCTTCTTCCGCATCAGGAGGAGCGCGATCAGCGCTATGATGACCACAGCGACGATTGCAATGCCCACAATGATCAACGTGGATATTCCTGCCTCCTCCTTCTCTACGCTTATGGAGACGAAGGTGCTAACCCAGTGCTTGACCGAATGGTACTGCATCTGTCCGTCGTCGACCGTGACGTTCACAGAGTAGGCCTCCGATCTGCCCTCCTCGAAAGTGTGGTTGAGGAACCTCGTTATGTTCGTGTCAGGCGCCCCGATGATGTTCTCTATCTTCGAGGATGTGCCATCTCCCCAGTCGAAGGTGATGTTCATCATGTCGCCCTCGGTGTCTCTGACAATTACTGCGAACATGATCGTGTCACCTGGCTGATAGAGGTCGAGGTCCGGCGTGACCACAACGGCGCCCATGAAAGTGGGCCGTAGGTTCTCCAGGATGGTCACCGTCAGCGTTCCGCTGACATTGTGCCCTGTGATACCAGTGCCGTCGTTCACATAGACTGTGACGGTCTTGTTGCCTACTGATGTGTAGACGTGCGTCCCGTTGTAGACGGGCGGGTCGCCGCTCGCGGACCCACTGTCATCGCCCCAGTCATACCAAACGGAGATCACATCCGCGGTGTCGTTATCCTTCACCTTCGCCGGTGTCACCACGAATGTCGTGTTGTAGAAGGCAGACGCCTCTGAAGGCAGGATGAGCCAAGGCGCTTGGTTATCCTGGATGGTCACGGTTATGTCCAGGCTCACATTGTTCCCGAGGGTTCCGTCGTCGGCCCAGAGCGTCACAGTGTAGTCCCCGGTCGCGTCGTATGCGTGAACGAAGTCGCTATATTGCCTGTCCTCCGAGCCTCCAAGGGTCGTTGCGACTGCTGCGTCGCCGTCACCGTATTCTATGTACAGCGTGAGGGCGTCGCCTCTCGTGTCGACCGCGCTCGCGTTGAATGTTACATCACCGTTCGGGTACGAGGGGTTCGGCGTGGCCACCAGTCCAAGGGAGCTTGGCGCGAGGTCAGTGTCCTGCGCGCCGACCTCAGCTGAGATTGAGGCCGTCACATTGTGTCCGGGATCGCCCGTCAAGTCGTCCACCCAGACATCCACTGTGTAGGTGTTCTGGGTCGTCCATGTGTGGGTCGGGCTCGAGACCACCATGACACCAGGCGTTCCTGCCGGAGAGTTCGTGACCGCTATTCCGCCGTCTCCGAAGTACCAAGTGAAGCGCAGCGGGTCGCCGTCAACGTCGCTGCTCGTCGCCCAACACGAAACCGCGACGTCCACGTTCGCGGTAATGCTGGAAATCGCAGGAGCGCTCGGGGGCTGGTTCACGATCACGTCGTAGGGTATCTCGACGGAAACATTGTGACCGGCAAGGCCCGATCCGTCGTCGACCCATAGTGTAACATAATACGGCCCGTCGACGGACCAGCTGTGCCAAGCCACGTCTATGACCTCTGTGTCGTTGGTCGTCGGCTGGTATAGCGTGCTGTTGTAAGTCAGGTCATCCCAATCCCAGGTGAACCTCAGGCCAGCGCCGGTGTCTCCTCCGGACTCAGCGTCCTTGAAGCCAACGCTCCAGCGAGTCATCTGGTCAATGTACGCTCGTGCGTCCGGATCGGTCAGCACTGGCGTTGTCAGCGTCGGGACCGAGTCCGGCTCGGGGATGACGTTCACAGTCGAGCGCGCGATCGCCACGTTGCCTGGGGTCCCGTCCCAAACGGTCACGTTGAGCATGAGGCTGTCCGGGGGCAGTACAAGGCTCGTGTAAGTGTGGATCTTCGTGAACGACACTCCTGACTGAGTTCCCGCGGTTGCGGTGTCGGTGTCGTTGGCTGTGCCATCGCCCCATTCGAAGGACACGTTGAGCTGGTCTCCCTCAGAGTCGCTCACTGTGACAGTGACCGACATCGGCTTGTCCACTTCCGCCTGGATAGGATCTGGCGGCGGATTCAAGAAGACGGGAGCCTGGTTGCCCCCATTCCACTGAAGGTCGAACCAGAGCCACGGCAGATCGGAAGAGATCGATCTTCCGAGGTGTTGGGTCCAGTTGCCCCAGCCAGAGAACCTGAACTCGTGCCACGCGTACAGGCCGTTCGGATATATCGGGGGCAGCTCGGTGTATGAATCATAGACCCACTGTTGCAGCGTGTCGAGGATCGCCTTCCTCGCGTCCCTGTCCACGGTCCTCCTGGCCAAAGACAAGCTCTCGTCATAGGCGCTGTAGGGCTCCCCTGTGGGGGATTCGGATGCGTTGCTCGGGCCGTACCACCACGGTCCCATGGGCATCTGGCAGTTGTCTCCGCCTCCCTTTATCTGGCTGGTCTCCCAGACGGACAAGGTGCCAATGGGCTCAGGGCCCCAGTACCAGGCCCAGACCCAGATGTCATAGTCTGACTTGTACCATGCTGAGTTGATCATGATGGACTCGGACCTTGCTGCGTAGTTGAACCTTATCCCTGCATCGCTTGCGTTGCCTACCCAGCTCTCGCCGATTGCGGCATAGCTGGGGTCGGTGTCCGGGACCTCGAGCCTGAAGGAGAGTTCGTCGCCGACGTCCGCCCAGCCTTCGAGCACTGCCATGCTGTCAGAGTCGCACTCGAGGTAGTCGTCCGTGTCCAGGTTCCTGTATCCGGCCCCCTCAAGCAGCGTTCTAGCTGCTGCGGGGTCGAACGGCAGCATGTTCTCGATGTCCTTGTGCCAGTAGGCCTGGCCTCCAGTATCTGCGATGACTGAGTCTGCAATCAGAGGCATCCCGAACATCAGGCTGTTTGCGATGAAGTCACGGTCCAGGGTCATCCCGATTGCCTTTCGGACGATGGGGTCGCGCAGTATCGGGTTTCCGAGGCCGTAGGTCGTCGTTGTGAAATCCTCTGGAATGGCGTTGATCGCGATGTCGATGATCGCCATTTCGTTCGTGGTCTGCTTGATGACTGGGTACAGGGAACCTACTCCCACGGTGTTGAGGAAGAGGTTCGGCTGTCCCGAGATGTCTACGACATCTTCTGTACCATCATTGAGCGCGAGAGCGAGGCCTTGGGCATCCGTGTACATAGTGTATATTATTCCCTCGATGTCGACAGTCCTAGCTGCGCCGTAGTCGATGCTCCCGTGGTAGTTCTCCGGCGGAGCTCTCTTGAACTTGTACCACACGCCTTTGGACTCGTCCTCAAAGACGAACGGCCCGCTGCCGATTAACCAGTCGGCTTTCTTTCCTAGCAGGATCTGTGAGTCTCCGAGCGTCGACCACTGGTACTCAGGGAGTATGGGTATCCAGACGAGGTCCTCGATGATGGTCCCCTTCGGATAGGCCGTGTCTATCGCGACCTGGAATGTGTCTGTGGCGTTCGCCCCGGTCACGTCCTTCATGTAGATATCCCACGCGCCCCCGGGGTGCGTCAGGATGGTGTTGATCGTGAATGCGACATCAGACGCTGTCAGCTGATGTGTTGTGTCTGAAGGATTCGCCAGGTTCCGGAAGTACGCTGAATCGGTGATGTTGACATAGGTTGTCATGTTGCCGGTTCCGTGGGTCACCTGATAGTAATCAGTTGCGAGGTCATTCACCGGGCCTTCCCAGTTCTCATCGTACTGGAAGAGCACGCTGAACATCAGATAACACATCATGTAGTCTGACACCAATTCCAAGTTGAGCGGATTCCAGTTCGCAATGTCCTGCATGTAACCAACGCGAACATAGGGTCCGTCTGCAGCTGCATTGTCCACGACTGGCGACACGGATATCGCATACGGAATTGCGGACACCACGAATGTCGCAACGATCAGGATAGCTAACGCGCGAATTGCTCTTAGCGATGCAAACATACTCTATACCCCTTTGGGGCTCCCACCAATTGCCTGACTGCCCCTCTTCACTCAGAGGGCCTTGATGCTATATAAACAGTATTTGCAGTCCTGTTGCTGGCGCGTGCGAGAATCGTCATGGCGCGTCCTTCTTCGACGAGTTCGCGTAACTCAATGAGGACCGTCGGTCTCACTTGTCGCCTGCGAGCTCCTTGAACTTGCAGAAGATCGTCGCGACGCTCTTCTCGTAGTCCTTCATGCCCTTGACCGTGCAGAATTCGTTCGGCGAATGAGCCTTCCCGCCGAATCCGAGACCCGTGTAACCCCATGGGATTCCCAGCACTTGGTCGAAGACGTAGAATGGCGCTGAGCCAGCGACCGTGGGCCATACGTCAGGTTCGTAACCGTGGTATCTCATCGCCTCGACGCACGCCATGGAAACGGAGGAATCTGCATCCGTCTTGGACCAGGGATAGTCTTCGTAGTTCCTCATTCGAATGTCTGTGAAACCCCGCTTCTTCAGGTGTGCCATGACCTTCGCATGAGTGTCCTTTATTGTCATGTTCGGGACGATTCTGATGTCGATCTTGGCCTTCGCACACGGCGGAAGCACCGTCTTCGTGCCATCCTCTTCGAAACCAGCACTGAGGCCGTCGATGTTGACCGACGGCTCGAAGAGATACTTCTTGATCACTTCTTCCTTGGTCCCTTGGATCTTGAACCTCTTGACCCCGAGCTCCTTCATGTAGTTATCAACATCTATGCTCGCAGCCAGCTTCTCGGCCAGTTCGATATCGATCTTGCCCGGCGGAAGCACTTGTTCGGAAAGGCCGTCGATCGCTGGGTCCTGGTTCTCGTCCACCATTGTCGAGATCGCGTGGACCAGTCTCCAGACAGGGCTCTCGACGATCACCGCGTCGCTGCTGTGCAGTTCCGCCTCAGGACCGCCCCTAGTCTTTCCCTCGGCAATCAGATCGAAGTAGACGCAGCCCTTCAATCCAAGAGTGACTGAGGGGGTCCCAGCTATGTTCTGGCTGAAGTCCAATCCGAACGCTCCGTCCGCCTTCCTCAACTTTGTCTTGTTCTTGATGACGAAATCTGGGAAGCTTCGTCCGCCCAGCTCTTCTTCTCCTTCGAGCAGGAAATGTAGGTTGATCGGGAGCATTTCTGCATCGAGCATGCTCCTAACAGCGAGTAGGGATCCTCCCAAGGCAGCCTTCGAGTTGTACGCTCCCCTGTTGATGAGCACCTCCCCGAAAGGCTTCTGCTTGACGATCGTGGCCCCGAAAGGTGGGTAATCCCACTCGTCGAGGTTCCCGATGGGCTGCACGTCGTACATCCCGTACACGAGTCCAGTGACATCCGATCCGGCGTCCAAGTAGCCGTGGACCAGAGGATGGCCATCCTTCTTCGCCTTAAACTGGCCGTGCTTCGCCCCCATCTCGGCAAGCACGTTCTCGAGGAAATCAGCGGTATCCTGGATTCCCTCTCCGGTCATCGACACGCTCGGTATTCGCAGCAGTTTCCTGGTCTCCTGCAAGTGCTTGGACCAGTCCTTGTCTATCTTCGAATGGATGTCCTCGATGGTCATAGACTCG
>Ga0154706_101_pt2 | contig 21610 bp, 22 predicted proteins | sample Rifle2008BG13ft_FD_105566 | JGI IMG/M metagenome (GOLD analysis project Ga0154706, IMG submission 105566) | Euryarchaeota archaeon RBG_13_57_23
TGGAACTGAACGCCGCCGCGCTCGAGAGCCTTGCGGTCAAGACCGCCGGGAAGATCGAGCCCCAGGTGATGTTGTCCGGGCCGGTCGGGATAGGCGAGGAGACCGTGATCCACGCGGGCACGACCATCTACGGGCCCGTACTGATAGGGGACGGGTGCGAGATCGGCCCGAATGTGACCATCTTCCCGTCCACGAGCATCGGGAACAGCGTCGCGATCGAGCCCTACACGGTCGTGAAGAACAGCATCCTGATGAGCAACTGCAGCATCGGGGCTCATTCTTACATTTCGCACAGCGTCCTCGGGTACGGTGTGAAGACCCAGTCCCACTTCATGGCGCCCGGGGCGGAGGCCTATGTGAACATCGCGGACGAGTTCTTCAAGGTGCCTCACATAGGGTCCATCGTGGGCGAGGACACGAGCTTCGGGACTGCCGTGGCGGTCGAGCCTGGGACGATCGTCGGTGCTGGCTGCAAGGTGTCCAGCGGGTCGAAGATAACCAGGAACCTGCCCAACAGGGCGCTCGTGAGCTAAGGATTCCAAGGTGCAGATCCGATGTGCGGGATTGTGGGGTACGCCGGCAGGAGAGGGGCGCAGCCAATCCTGCTGGACTGCCTGAAGCGGCTCGAGTATCGTGGCTACGACTCTGCGGGCATTGCCATTGTCGGGAAGGAGCTCCAGCTGTTCAAGGCCAAGGGAGAGATCGCGGTGCTCGAGTCGACCATGCCCGAGATGGAGGGCTCCGTTGGGATCGCGCACACGAGGTGGGCGACTCAGGGGAAGCCGACCACGGAGAACGCGCACCCGCTGACAGACTGTTCACGCAAGGTCGCAATAGTCCACAACGGCATCATCAGCAACTTCATGGAGCTCAAGGAGGGCCTTTTGAGGTCGGGCCATACCTTCTCGTCGGAGACGGACACCGAGGTGTTCGCCCATCTGGTCGAGGCCGAACTCAAGGACGGGCTCGTCGACGCTGTGTCCAAGGCGATTGCTAAGATCGAGGGCACATACGCGTTCGCGGTCGTTGGGGAGGGGCACGACGAGATCGTCGCGACCAGGCGTGAAAGCCCTCTGGTCGTGGGCCTTGGGGAAGGCGAGAACTTCCTCGCGAGCGATGTCACGGCCCTGCTGAAGTACACGAACCGGATGGTCTACATCCGGGATGGCGAGGTGGTCCGCGTGACTGCGGACTCGGTCGACATCTTCGACTCGAAGGGAGAGAAGGTCTCGCGCGAGGCGGAGAAGATCACGTGGAACCTCGAGGACGCCGAGAAGGGCGGGTATCCGCACTTCATGCTCAAGGAGATCTACGAGCAGCCGGAGGCGATCCACGACTCGTTGCTCGGAAGGATCGAGGGCGAGGAGAGCGAGCCGTTCTTCCAGGACAACCGTTTCTCGAATGTGAAGATAGTCGCATGCGGAACCTCGTATCACGCGGGGCTCGTCGGGAAGTACATCATCGAGGAGCTGGCGAGGATCCCTACGACCGTCCAGATATCGTCCGAGTACAGATATTCGCCCGTGGCCCGGGAGAACCCGCTCGTGGTGCTGATAACCCAGAGCGGGGAGACCGCGGACACGCTCGGCGCGGCCCGGGAGGCCAAGAAACGCGGGAACAAGACGATGAGCATCGCCAATGTTGTGGGCTCCGCGATCACGAGGGAGGTGGACTACACCATCTACACGAGAGCGGGCCCGGAGATTGGTGTCGCCGCGACGAAGACCTTCACCACTCAGCTGGTCGCGATGTACTTGCTGGCGATGGAGTTGGGGGCCCAGAACAAGACCCTGACGGCTCAGGCCAGGAGGTCGATGGTGGGGACTCTGAGGAACCTGCCTCGGGCGGTCCAGGACGTCCTCAACCAGGCCCGGGTGATCGAGGCGCTGGCGAACAAGTACTCCGATGCCAGGGACATGTTCTTCATCGGGAGGAGCATCAACTATCCGATCGCTCTCGAAGGCGCCCTGAAAACTAAGGAGATATCGTATGTGCACGGAGAGGGGTATCCCGCGGGCGAGCTCAAGCACGGTCCTTTGGCGCTGATATCGAAGGAATCACCCGTGGTCGCCATCGCGGTCCGGGACCACACCTACGAGAAGATGCTGGGGAACATAAGCGAGGTCTCGGCGAGAGGCAGTCCTGTAATCGCCATCGGGTTCGAGGGGGATACAGAGCTGTCGAAGTTCGCAGACGATGTCATAAGAATACGCGAGATCCCGCCGATATTCTCCCCTGTGCCCATCATAGTCGTGCTTCAGCTCTGGGCTTACTACATCGCGAAGGCCAGGGGATGCCCGATAGACAAGCCCAGGAACATCGCGAAGACCGTCACCGTCGAGTGATTATTCACCCGAGCTTCTCAGGGCAGACGCTTCTGCGGGAGCAGTACTTGCACTTGCCAGGTCTGTTGTGGTTCCTGTGGACATCGGCCTTCTCGACTGCGGCGCGCATCTCGGCCAGCTTCTCGAGCAAGATCCGTCTGAGGTCCTCGTTGTACTCGATGTCGTGCTCGTGCTGCGGATACTTGAGGAGGCCGTACGGGGGCGCCTTCCCCTCTGTCTCCTCAATCAGCAGGCAATAGGCTGCCACCTGCAGAATGTGCGAGAACAGCGGTCCCTGGGGTGTTCGTCCGGTCTTCTCCTCGACTGGGATGAGGTTGTCCTCTATCTTGATCACGTAGTCCGGCCGGCCGGATAGGCCATACTTCTCCGACTTGAAGGCCTTGGATCTGTCGAAATCGATGTACTCGATCTTGCCCGTGACCCTGAACTCCCGCCTGAGCGATTCCACGATCTCGGTGGACCTGAGAGATCTGTAGAGGAAGAAGGCCGCTCCGATGAGCCAGACGAGTGCGGCCGCTTCGAGGGCCTCGGCTAGACGAACGTCCGTGATGAGAAATGCCACAGCACTCACGGCCACTATGACCGCGACCATCGAGAACACAAGCATGAGTTTCTCGTAGTTCACCGCGGTCCCGTGCATCCTCGACCTCGTTGCCTTGTAGAGGAAGAAGAGCGATGCTAGGACCCATATCAGCGAGACGACTCCTAGCACTTGGCTCAACGTGACCGCGTTCTCGAACGGCGTGACCTCCAGGCCTATGATCGCCAGAAAGGTAGCGCCAATCGCCCACCAGAAGACCAGCTTCTCGGCCTGGCGCGCGGCCTTCTCCTTGGCATCTATGTCCCAGAGCAGTTTCCCGAGCTTCTCGTGCCCCTTGACGCCCTGGGCGATCTCCTCGCTCTCGCCATCGTACTCGGCGCTCAGCCACCAGCTCAGCGGGCAGTAGCTGTACTTCTCGACGTCGCTCGCCGAGATGTAACGCGTCTGGACACGGGCCATGCAGGAAATTGTAAGCAATGGGTGTTAATAATGTTTGGCAGGGACGTGGTCCCTCGAGTGGTTGTCGAAGTAACTCCCTGGCAGCACCACGACGCCCTCGGGAGGCTCGACGCCCTCCAGATAGCCGAACCAGTACACCACAGCGCCTGTGCCGAAAAGATCCGTGTACGGCTTTAGCTGTCTTCTCGCGTTCTTCCGGAGCTCGATGTCGTCCCCGAAGGACGCCTTCGACTCTATCCAGTGGACCTTGAAACCGTCGATCTGGATGGGCTTGTCCAGGAGACAGTCCGGGGTCTTGGTGTGCGTCGCCCGCAGGTCCGGCTCCGTCCTGTACTTGATCTCCCTTTTGTCGAGCCATTCCTGGAGCTTCTTCTCTCCCCAGACGCCTCTGTCCGCCTGTATCTGGGCCCCTCTGGGCGAGTATATGATGTCCTCGTCCGCGAGCTGCATCAGCTCCTTCTTGAGGCGCTTGTCGTGGCAGCTCTCGGGGTTCCTGATGTACTTCCAGTACTGCTTCCTCGTGAGCCCTATCTCCGCGGACATCATCAGTCCGAGCAGCACGGGCGGGAAGTTCATGATCCTCGCGAGCTTCGTGATGGGCATTCCTCTGTCCCACTCCCTCACGATCTTCTTCATGTCCTTCTTCACGATGTAGAATCTTCTGGTCGCGTCCCTGACGGTCCTCTGTGTGTACAGCACCAGCAGGAGCTCGCGGTCCATTCCGAGCCTGTTCGCGAGATGGTCGATATCCGATGGCTTTCTCAATTGGGTATATATCCTCTTGTAATCGTCAACTCTCATCAATGTCACAGTCTATGATTGGGATGAAACTAACAGTATGCATCCACTTTGTTGGGTGCCTATTATGATATCACGCTACTTATGTCTTTGCGGAATACGCTTATAATCCGACGGGGGACAAGACGGCGCGTTCTTAAGGTGCACAACCTTGAAATGTCCGGAAGTCATGGTCGTCTCCCCGAGATTCACCGGGTTTTGGAGATGCGTTGAATGTCAGAGGGCGGCGTCAGGAACGTTATCCTACCTTCGAGGTATGTCCAGGGGGCGGGAGTGCTCGGGCAGCTGGGGGCGTTCGTCAAGCAGTACGGCGAGAGGCCGTATGTAGTGAGCGGCCGGACCAGCTTCTCCAAGGTGAGGGCGCGCATCCAGGCGAGCCTCTTGTCCGCCGGCATCCCTTTGATCGGATACGATGACTCCATCTCCGAATGCACACATGCGAAGATAACCGAGGTCGTGTCGAAAGCCGAGGAGCTCGACGCGGACATCATCATAGGTTGCGGGGGCGGGAAAGCCGTCGATACTGCGAAGGCCGTTGCTGAGAAGCTCCATTTGCCCGTCATCACCGTCCCTACCCAGTGCGCGACGAACGCGGACGGCATGGCCGATGCGGTCCTGTTCACGGACGACCACAAGTTTGTCGAGGATCTGTGGCTCAGCCGCGCGCCGGTGCTCGTTCTTGTTGATACGGATGTCGTGGGCAGGGCCCCTCCACGGTACATCGTCCAGGGCATGGGGGACGCGCTTGCGGCGGCGTTCGAGAAACCCGCGTTCGCGCAGTCTCAGAGGGCCAAGAAGGCGAGCCCGCTCGCTACGAACGCCGCGCTCGAGGTCAACCTGAAGTGCTTCAGCACGCTCATGGCGCACGGCCTCCAAGCGAAGAGGGACGTCGAGGCCGGGAAGATCACGGACTCGGTCGAGGCCGTCGTCGAGGCCATAAAGCTGCAGAGCGGGTTCGGTTTCGGAGGGGCCGGGTGCGCTGCGGCCCATGCGATCCACAATGGCCTCACGGTGGTGCCGGGGCTCAACCGGAAGCACGGGGAGATAGTCGCGTTCGGAACGATCGTGCAGATGGTCCTCGAGAAGAGACCATTGGGGGAGATCGAACGGGTCATGAGGTGGTGCAAGTCCCTCGGGCTGCCCATCAGGCTAAGTGACCTCGGCAAGCTCGACAGAACGCAGCTCGTCAAAGCTGCGGAGAAGGCATGCGACCCTGGGGACTCGATGGCTTCGATGCCGTTCCAAGTGACCCCGAAGATGGTGCTAGATGCGATGGCCGAGGCAGACCGTCTGGGTGAGGCGCTCCACGAGTCCTCGTGAGGGGCTCAAGAGGCGCATTCTGAGGTGTGCTGGCCTTCTAGATAAGCCTATATATCGCCACCACGATTCTTGATTAGTGGCCGCTCCGCGCGGCTAGAGAAGGGATGAGTTAGAGGAGGCATTCGATTATGCAAAGTCCAATGGGCAATATTATCGCTCCTGGCGCAACACCACCGTGGCTGCCCAGGGAAGTAGCCGAGGGCAGGAAATTCGCCTGGTGGGCGCAGATTTCATTCTTGGGAATGGCAGCTCTGTGGTTCATACTAGCCATCGTCTTGGTCGTGCTGTACATTGCGGATGGTACGGGCAGAGGAGGCCTGATTGTAGGTGTGTTCGGATTCTTCGCGATGGTCATCTGCTTCCTCGCAGGCGTGTTCGTGAAGAGGACCGTCATAGATGCGATAGACCAGGGCAGGTTCCACGACGCGAAGAACGACTGCATCATATGGATCATCTTCGGGATGATCGGGTTCGTGATCCCAGCGCTGTTCATGATACTGGCATACGCCAAGATAGGCGACTCACTCGCGACCCAGGCGCCCGTGGGGTATCAGCCCTACGCTCAGGGAATGGCGGTCGCGCAGCAGCCGGCACCGTACATGCCCCCGCCCGCCCCGATCCAGCAGCCCCCGCCCCAGCAGGCGCAGCCAGCCACGGCACAGGCTCAGCACCACGGGCACCAGACGCCGATGGTCAGGTGCAAGAACTGCAACGTGCAGTTCCCCGTGTTCATGCACTCGTGTCCGAACTGCGGGGCACCGAAAGAGGGATAGAACCACTTACTTCTTCTGTCCTTTTCAATTCCATATGGGTTAGTGACCACGATGACAGAACTCATCTACATGAAGGACGTCGAATCGAACTACATCAAGGAGTTCGACGCGAAGGTCGTTGAGCGAGGTTTCGACTACGTAGTCCTCGACAGGTCCGCGTTCTATCCGCTGGGAGGCGGTCAGCCATCCGACACTGGCTCCCTCACGTGGGCAGGCGGAAAGGCCGATGTGAAGGAGGTCACGAAGAAGGAGGGTGTAAGACATCACCTCGTCCAGAACCCCGAGCTCGTGCCCGACCAGGTCCACGGTGTGCTGAACTGGGAGCGGAGGTACGCGCACATGAAGATGCACACCGCGCAGCACATCGTCTCAGGCGTCGTGTACGATCTTTGGAAGGCGAGGACTGTTGGGAACCAGCTCTACCACGACCGTTCGAGGATCGATTTCGCCCCGGTCAAGTTCACTGACGAGATGATCGCTGAGCTCGAGAAGAAGACGAACGAGATCCTGGCGACCGGCGCGAAGGTCGACATCTGTACCGAGTCAAGGCAGGAGATCGAGAAGAATGTGGATGCCCAGAGAGCCAACCTGGACCTGCTCCCGAAGTCCGTCTCCGAGCTCAGAGTGGTGAAGATCGAGCAGTATGATCTGTGCCCATGCGCGGGGACACACGTTCGCTCGCTTGGCGAGATTGGCAAGATCAAGATAGTGAAGAAGGAGAACAAGGGCAAGGATCGCGAACGCATAACCTACGAATTGACCCAGTAGCACACTAGACGAATCCAACGCCGAAGCCAATGAGCTGGTACTCTAGCGTGTACGGTAGAACACGAACTTCTGTCGAGTACTCCCAGACTCCGTCAAGTGTTGTGCTAGCGTTTGCGAAGTCGAAGGCGATGTCGTGTTTCCCGGGATCGATATCCGTCTCAGCCACGAAGTAGAGGTCGAAGTCGCCCGACGTCAGGTGACTGCTCGAGACGAAGCGATGATCGACGTACAATGCGACATCTAGCTCATCACCGTATTCGCTGATGTTGAATAGGGCCTCAACTCGAAGGGTTGACACGGGTTGGGTGAGCGTATAAGCCGTGAAGCCTGCCAACACAAGCAGCGTCGACGCGATCAACGCAAGTAGCCAGTTTCTCGGTATCGCCGGCCTGTGTATCTTGGTCTGTATGGTTTTTGGCCGCCCTCTCTTCTCAGCATCTTCCCGTGTGGTTCTCCAAGTTCGATACCATGGAATCAACTGTTCTGGTTCGGTCTCTCTGAACACCTGGACGAAGATCGACGAGATGGTCAGGACGCATCCAATGAGGCCCACGCTGTATAGCCCGATAACACCAGCGTGAGACAGGTCGAGGCTACCCCCGTACCAGAGACATATGGGGAACACGACAACCCCAGGCACTTGGAGCAGGCCTGCTGTGGGGCTGAACAGTGACAGGAAAGTCCCAAAGATGAACAGTATGGCAAGGCCTCCTTGAAGTTGCTTGAGATAAGTGTCCAGCTCCGTCTCCATACTACCCCAGCTGTACGTGTTGAGCCATTGCCAGGACCAAAACACCAGGCAGCTGACTGCTGAAACGATGAACCCCAGCAGAGTGAGGAGATTGAATTTCGCCATCGACCACCATGGAGTATCAGGGCTCCCCCGTCTGATTATGCTTTCGCACCCTCTATGGCGCCTGCTCTTAGACGGGCGGGAGTCCTGGGAAGCGCTTAAGTACGCTCATCCAGAATATTCCCACCCGGGGTAAAATGGTCGAAGAGGAGACTGCAGCGATGGTGTCAAGGATGGCCATCCTGCTCAGCATGGTCTTCGCGGTCGTCGGAGTCGGCCTGTTGTATCTTGCGATTGCGATTTCGGATGCGAGCGAGACGACCAAGATAATCTGGGCTAGCGGCCTGTCCTTGGCTGTCGCGACGGTGTTCCTGATGATCTGGACAATGGCGGGGGATACAGCCAGGCAGCAAGAGTGGGAAGCGAGGCATAGGCCGCCGAAATAGGCCGGACTCAGCCCGCCTTTTCATTCCGCTGCCCATTTCCTTTTTCGCCGGATTCGACTGCATCCAGCAGGAGCTCGAGCAAGTCCATTACTTTGATTCCTGGGACCGTCCTCAGCTGGGTCTCGCAGAACGGGCACGAGGTCACGATGGTCGTCGCTCCCGTAGCCTTCGCCTCCGCAACTCGCTTGGCCGCGAGGTCCTTGGACAGCTTGGGGAAAGCGGATTGAAGACCTGCACCAGCCCCGCAGCACCTTGACTCATACCTGTTGTTGGGCATCTCGATCAAGTTGGCGACGGCCTTCACGATATCTCTGGGCTCCTCGAAGACCCCGCCGAGCCTGCCCAGGTGGCAGGGGTCGTGATATGTCATCCTCTCAGAGGATTTCTTCAGTTTCAGTTTGCCCTGCTTGACCAGCCGAGCGATTTCCTGGGATATGTGCTCGACCTTGATCTTGGACCCCGACTCCTCGAGCGCCTTCTTCAGAGTCGTGTAGCATCCGGGGCAGGCCGTCACGATCTTCTTGATTCCGAGTGCCTCCAGCTTCTTGATGTTCTCCTCGGAGAGCTCTTTGAAGGCGTCCGTCTGGCCAACTCTCAGAAGTGTGGAGCCGCAACACGGCTCGTCCTGTCCCATGATCGCGAACTTGACGCCCGCCTTCTGCAGCAGCTTCGCGCTGGCTACTAGCCCTTTGTTCAGCTGCTTCGTTACAGCGGAAGTGCATCCCGCGAAGAACAGGACGTCCTGCTGCCCAGGCGCGGCCTTCGGCAGGTTCAGCCCCCGTGACCACCGATTCCTGGCGCTTCTCGGCTGGAACCACGGGTTGCCGTAGTTCTTGATACTGAGCAGGATTGAGGAGTGCTCCTTCATCGGCTCGACGCCGTGCTTCATCAGGTACTCCCTGAACGCTCTCGTGTGCTCGGTGTTCTTGAGCGAGCACCATCTGTCGCAGTTGCCGCAAAGCGTGCACTCGAAGGCTGCCTGGACGACCGCTGGACTGATCTCGAACTTGCCCTGCAGGAGCCCCAACATGGTCCTGTTCCTTCCCTTCATGCAGAGCGTCTTGATCTTCATCGCCTGGTAAACGGGGCATCCGCGCTCGCAGAACCCGCACGAGGTCCCGAAGCAGGTCTCGAGCTCGTCCCTGAACTCCTCGAGGCCGCTCACTTCTTGTTCGCCCCCTTGGGGAACTTCTTGCCTGGGTTCAGGATCCCCTTCGGGTCGAAGATCCTCTTCACCTCTCGCATGTACTTGAGGGACGGCCCGTGCTCCACCTCCAGATAAGGTGCCTTCTGGTAGGTGTCGCTCATGAACGTGCTCATGGTGCCTTCGAACGCGACGGCCAGCTTGCTCAGCTCGTCGTGGAATTCCCGGAATCTCTTCACCTCATCCGGGTTCCGGTAGTCGACGAAGACCGCACACGAGAGGGAGAACCCGATGCTGTTCGGGTGCTCGAGATAGGCGTTCATGCCTAGGATCTCGAGGTTCTTCTTCTCGGCCGTTTCGATGAACTTGTGGTAGAATTCCTCGAGCCTTCCGACGGGAATCCCCGGGTCCGCCGCACCGAACTTCTTCTGTTTCTGGGATTCCGGCCATTTCTGTTTGAATGGTTCGAAGTCGAGCGTGTACTTGGATGCCCACCAGGACTCGACGATCTCTCGTTCTTCGACGAGCTGCCCCTCGAAGTCCTTGGCCAGCTTGAGGGCATAGGCCCTCTGCGTATCCACGACCTCGGCGTCACCCGCGAAGGCGATGGCAAGAAGCGCTTCCGCCCAGGCTGGTATCTCCGGGTCCTTGCCGTACTTCAGCCTGTAGCTGTGGGTGTAGAACTTGAGCCTGCGCTTGCAGTTGATGTGCGCCGCCTCCAGGCATAGGCCTGCCTTGAGCAGCCTGCTGAGGTAGTCCACTGCTGCACCCATGCGCGGGAACACGAGCATGTCGACCTTCCTCGACGCTGGGATCGGTTCGAGCTTCAGGGTCGCCTCCGTGATGATTCCGAGCGTGCCCTCGCTGCCTGCGAGTAGATCCTTCAGCTTGTACCCGGAAGATGTGAAGTGCGCTTTCCTATGGCCCAGCTCGAGTATCTCTCCTGTGCCTGTCACTATCTCCGCACTCAGTAGACAGTTGAGTATCTTGCCGTAGCGCACGCCGAAGGTGGAGTCGTTGTCACAGGCTATTGCTGCTCCGACCGTGCTCACCCACTTGGATTCCGGCTGGTGCGGGAGCCAAAGGTCGTACGGCTGGACCGCATCGTTGACTTCCTGCAGCGTTGCGCCTGCCTGGACTCTCACGGTTTGGTTCCTTTGGTCGACCTCGACTATGGAATTCATCGTGGTCGTGTCGACGTAGATGCCTCCGTAGATCGGCACTGCTCCTCCGAGCATGCCCGTGAGGCCGCCTCCGGCCGTGACGGGCACCTCGTGCTGGTAGGCTATCTTCACGATCCTCTGGACGTCCCTGGTGGTTCTCGGTAGAACGACAACATCGGGCGGGACGAACTCGTCGGGAGTCCGCGGGCTCCAGTCGGCCCCATAGACGAACATCTCGGAGGGATCGAGGAGAACCTTCTCCTTGCCGAGAGCAGCGATGAGCTCCTCTGTGTAGGACATATCCGCATGGTTGTGAGCGGAATGCGTGTACAAAAGACTGACTGATATACCATCCAGGGTTCTCGACGACCCGGCCGGCAGAAGCACAGATTCATTATGTAGGCTAGTCATTCGAGAAACCGTTTACGCAACCGGTGCATGGCCATGTCGGAAGAGATTATTGAGAACGGCTTGCTTTACGGCCTGAAGATGCCCTCCTCGTACACCGCCCTCGAGGAGAAGTCGATCAAGACCATCAAAGAAGGTCTTAGGAACTATCCGAAGGCGTTGAAGCTCTTCCAGATGCTGGAAGACGACGAGGAGACGAACACCCTGTTGAGCTTGGCCAACTACATCGCCGTTCGGAAATTGGGGTACAACGACCATGGCCCTATACACGCCCGGATCGTCACGGCGAACGGGGTCCGCCTTCTCCAGATCATTCTCGAGAGCAAGGACCTGGCCATCGACTCGATAACCGGCCTGAGCATGTCGGAGGACGACGCATACCTGATAGTCGTCGCGGGATGCTTCCTGCACGACATAGGCAATGCGGTCCATCGTGAGGAGCACGAGATGTTCAGCGTCATGTTCGGAAAGGGGATTCTCGAACGACTGTTGCCCGCGCTCTATCCGGAAACGGGCAAGCGGACGGCCATACTTGGACAGATACTTCACACGCTCTATGCGCACGACGTCGGGGAGAACGCGCTCACGATAGAGAGCGCGGTCATCGTCATCGCTGACGGGTGCGACATAACCAAGGGCAGGGGGAGGCTATCCTACGACCTCGGCAAGCACGATATCCACTCGGTCTCGGCGCTTTCGATAGAATCCGTGGACATACACAAGGGCAAGACGAAGATGATCGAGATCCATGTGGTCATGTCGAACTCAGCCGGTATCTACCAGCTTCAGGAGACTCTGGGAAACAAGGTAGCCAAGAGCCCGCTCAGTGACTACGTCGAGATAGTTGCCGACCTGATGCCGTCGAAGGCGCCTCCTGAGCTGAGGGTGATGGAAAGGATAGTATTCTCGGACGGGAAGTACAAGAAACCCTAGAACGAGAACAGAGGCACCGAGGCGAAGAGCAGTACGAGCGCGACGATCTGCCTTGTGCTGAGCATCTCCTTGAGCCTCATCTTGGCAGCTGCGATCGTCACGATCGGATACAGGTTCGTGATGGGAGCTACTATCGAGACCGGCCCGTTCTGGATCGCTGTGTAGTACGTGATGCCCCCTGCGGCGAGGAAGATCATCGAGAGCTGCAGAATCCATCTGTTCGACTTGGGCATGCTGAATTTGGCCTTCGCAGTCACGACCCAGTATATCAGCCAAATCGCGGGGACTACGACTGCGTATACTCCGATGAAGTTCGTGTTGCCTATCTCATCTATCGCGCCCTTGGCGACGGCGGCCGAAGTACCCCACAGAAAGAGAGAGCATATGGCGAATGCGATCCCCAGGCGTTCGGTCCTGACCGCACCGTTGTTCCCGTTGGGGTAGGTGAATATCAGCATGCTTGCGACAACCAGCACCACTCCGGTGCCTTCTCCGAGGCTCATCTGCTCGCCCAGGAAGATGAGCGCAAGGACGACGGTCCAGGGTGCATACGCTCCGGCTATGGTTCCCACCACGCTGATCTTGCCGTGCTTGAGCGACTCGTAGTATGTCACGTAAGCAAACCCGGACAGAGCCGCTCCGGCGATCGCCTGGAGCCAGGCGCTGGTCCCATACGATCCTGGCTCCCTGAAGACGATCCAGTACACGCTCCATAAGATGAGCATGTTCAGCCCGAGTATCAGCAGGAGATTCGATGACGGAGAATCAGTCCTGGTCTCCTTTGCGAATACTTGGCCGAGGCCGTAGAACAATATCGTTGCCAGCGAGAAAGGCAACCAGAGCAGTTCCATCGTTCGCGTGCATGAGCCAGCTATAGATATACATTTCCACCCAAGCGGCGGCCTACTGCTGAGAAGTCGAGTCCTTCTCCTGGCGCGCGGACTCCACCTCTTTGTCGAACACGACCTCTCCCTGGTATTCGATCCTGAGGATCCTGTGGTACGGTATCATGGCGTCGTCGACTTCGAAGAAACCGGGAGCGAGGTTGCGTATCCGTCTGCCGGATATGACCATGATATCTCCTGGAGCTCCCCTGTGAATGTACCAGATTGTCGCGTCGTCCAGCGACTCACCGTCGGTCCATTTCAGCTTGTTCAGGACCTCTCTCGGGTAAACCATCGGACAGTCACCGTTCTTGTCTGGATATTTCGGTTGCTAGGAGATCAGGATAGCGGAACGGGTTTGGCAGAAGGGTTTGGTGGGTCACTGGATCGCGGACAGCTTCTCCTCGATCTTGTCCGCGATCTCCTTGATCTTGTCGAACTCCGACTGCTTTGGGGGACCCTTGACATCCACGACGCCGAGGACTTCCAGCTTGGTGCCCTCGAGCAATGCGGAGACCTGCTTCACGGCCCCTCCGCCCCAGCCGAACGAGCTGAGGACGACCCCGTACTTCGTGGGCGCTCTCAGAGTCTTGACAAGGAGCGTCGCATAAGCCGCCGCCGGATGTACTCCGTTGAGCACAGTTGGGGCCGCCAGCACTAGGACTGGCGTGTCGACCAGTTCCTTCGCTATGTGCCCGATGTCGGTCACTGGGATGTCGAAGATATTGACGTTGATCCCCTTCCGCACTAGCTCCTCGCGCATGGCCTTCGCCATCTTCTCGCAGCTGCCCCACATGGTGACATAGACGATGGCGACCTTCTTCTCCATCTTCTCAGTCGTCCATTTGGAGTATGCGTCCAGTATGACCTTCGGGTCGTCCCAGATGACACCATGGCTCGGCGCGATTATCTTCGGGTTCAGCTTCTTGACCTTCTCCACAGCCTTCTGACCCGGAAGCCTGAAGGGCATCATGATCTCGGCGAAGTACAGCTTCGCCATGTCGACGCACAGCTCGGGACCGTAGTCCTTCGCGTAGAACTCGCCGACCGCGAGGTGAGAGCCGAAGAAGTCGCATGGGAAGAGCACTCTGTCCTCTTCCAGGTATGTGAATATCGTCTCCGGCCAGTGGAGCCAGGGTGCGTCCACGAAGCTGAGGGTCTTGCCGCCGAGGTCGATCTTCGTGGTCTCGTCGACAACCGTGATCCTGTCCGCGGGAACGTCGAAGTACATCATCGCGGCCTCCTTCCCCTTTGCGCTCGTGAGCAGCTTCGCATTCCTTGCCACATCGAGCATGTGCTTCACCGCGTTCGCGTGGTCAGGCTCCGCGTGGTTCATCACGACGTAGTCGATCCTGCTCGGGTCCGTGTGACCCGCGATCTTGTCCAGCAGCTCCTGATCGAAGCCGGGGTTGACCGTGTCGATCAACGCTGTTTTCCTGCTCCCGATGACGAGATACGCGTTGTAGCTCGTGCCGTAGGGGAGCGGGATGAGACTGTCGAAAAGTCTTCTGTTGTAGTGCTTCACGCCGACCCAGTGCACTCCGGGTACGACTTCCAGGGTTCCCATTGGCATGGCCATTTTCTTAAGCTCCGGCCTCTCGAACGGTGGAGGGGTTAAAAGACTTGGCGACGTTCAATTCTTGATGCCACTGGCATGCATCGTCAGGTCATCATCCTCTAACGAACCCCAACGAGGAGAACATTAAAGGCCGGAAGACGGTTCTGGATTTAGTCCCAAGGGCGCCAGAGAGAGATATCGTGCGACCGCCATCTCGCTGGTGCCCATTAACGTGCATGGTGTGACTGTCATGGATTTCAAGTCGAAGGTAAAGCGGATCCCTGAGTTCAAAGGTGTAGTGTTCTGGGACATCACGCCCCTGCTGAGGGACAAGCATGCCTTCAAGGAGTGTGTGAGGGAGATGGCCGACTCCTTCCGCGGCAAAGACATCGACCTCGTGGCGTCTAACGAGGCCAGAGGATTCATCGTGGGCGCCGCCGTAGCGCACGAGCTCGGCGTGGGGTTCGTCCCTATCAGAAAGAAGGGCAAACTGCCACCGAAAGTGCATAGCCTGAGCTATGACAAGGAGTACGAGTCCGATACCATTGAGATACGCGAGGACGCCATCGCGCATGGTGACAAGGTGCTGCTGGTCGACGATCTTCTGGCGACTGGCGGAACGATCAAGGCCAACGCTGCCCTCGTTGAGAGGTTGGGTGGCAAGGTTGTCGGGATGGGCTTCCTCGTCGAGCTGGAATACCTTCATCCGCGCAGGAACCTGGCCAGTAAGTACGACATCCATTCGCTGATAGTGTACAAGTCGACTGACGACACGTGACGCCGTTGTTCGAACGGCTTTTCGTCGCATGACGAGAAGGTTTTATTAGTTGCCATTGATACTGAATGACCATGGCACTCGAATCTCTGAAGGCGTCTCTCCCTGGTTCACCCGTCGTCAAGCGCGGCGACTACGACTATTTCGTCCACCCGATCACGGACGGGATCCCCAGGATGGATCCCAAGATACTCATGGAGGCCGTCGACGCGATGGCGGAGATCGGCAACTTCGACTGCGATGTGATCATGACCATCGAGGCTTTGGGCATACCGCTGGCCACTGGCCTCTCCCTGAAGACAGGCAAGCCGTTCAACGTCGTCAGGAAGAAGATGTATGGCCTTCCCGGCGAAGTCAACCTCTCGCAGGTCACGGGCTACTCGAAGTCAGCCCTGTTCGTCAATGGCATCAAAGCGGGCGACTCCGTGGTCATCGTGGACGATGTCGTGAGCACGGGCGGGACCCTTTGGGCGCTTGTCGAGGCTCTGAAGTCGATGCATGTCAAGATCGTGGATATCCTCGTTGCGATAGAGAAGACGGACAAGAAGGCCGAGATAGAACGGAAGATCGGGATGCCCATCAAGACCCTTGTCAAGATCGATATCGTCGACGGCAAGGTAGTGGTGCTCTAGAATCTAGGATTATTTAGGGGCGCATCGTACCGAACATAGCTTAGTGTTATTGCATTAAAGGACATTATTGGCGCAGTGTACTAAGCCTAACTGTAGTGCGCGCGCGCAACTTCGCGCACATCGAGTCGGAGGCCGTGCTCGATCTGTCTTTGCTCGCATCGGTCCTGGTCTCTGCAGCCGCAGGCACCGCTTTTGGCTTCCTCACAGGGCTAGTGCCGGCGTTGCACATGAACAACATCGCGGCTGCGGTCACCGCATACGGATCGGCTGCTCTCGCAGTCTCTGGCTCAGTCGCATTCGCCGATGTCCCTAACGGGGCGGGAATCCTGGTCTCGTGCTTCATCTCGTCCACTCTCGTGTCGCACATATTCTCGGAATCGGTCGTGTCGACCTACGTCGGCATTCCGGATGAGGATGTAGTGTCGGTCCTGCCAGCGCACAGGCTGGCCAAAGCGGGCCTCGGGGCACTCGCCGTGAGGTCTTCTGCAGATGGAGCTCTGGCCGGCGTCCTGTGCAGTGTGGCACTCGTATTCCCGGTGTGCGCCCTCATGGGATCCCCGGTGCTCGCATATGACGCGATCTCGAAGCTCATGCCCTTTGTGGTTTCCGTCTTCATCTTCTTGCTGATCATGTCGGAAGGCTATCCGTCCCTCAGACCCAGGCATCACGCCCCAAACCACATCATGAGAATGATCTCCGCGTTCGCTGTGTTCCTCGCGGCCGGAGTTCTGGGCACCGTCGTGCTGCTGTCCAACTACTACGCAGCTCCTGTGATGGACTTCCCCTGGATGTCGAATGGTTTCGTTCCGAGGTCGTCTCTGCTTCTGCCGATGTTCGCGGGCTTCTTCGGTGTTCCCAGCCTGATGCTGAGCATGGGCTCACGCCCCTTGCCAGGGATCACCTTTACTCACGCGGACGATGGCGCTCGCCCTCTCTCTGCGAGGGAGGTTTTCACGATGCTCCTTGGAGGGGTTATGGTCGGCTGGCTCCCGGGGATGACCTCCGGGTCGGCCACCACAGCGTGTTCGCCAACAATGGTGGAAGGTCGCGCGGTGGAGGACGTATCATCCGCCTCACGGTTCGTTTGGCTCTATTCCGCGATCTCGACCTCGGGCGCTGTCATGTCCGTCGGCGCCCTGTTCGTCATACAGCGCGCACGAAGCGGTTCGATGGACGCTGTGTCTTTCTTCGTGGGCGAGACCTTCGTCCAGGGAGAATGGTTCCAGCTCGTGCCGCTGATGTCGGCCATCCTGCTTTCGATGGTCGTATCTTCGATTCTATCGCACTGGGCTCTTGGCCGGTTTCTGCCGGTCCTATCGAGGTCGAGCAGATTCCTGTGTTCAAGGGCCCTCGCCGTGTTCTCTCTCGTGTTCGTCACTGGGCTCTGTCTCTACCTCACGGGTACACGGGGAGCTCTTGTCATGGCCGCTTCGGTTTCTCTCGGGATGTTGACGCCTATAGCGGGCATACGGAGGCTTCAGCTCATGGGCTCGCTTCTGGTACCCATATGGATACTCTTCGTGACAATGATGTGATCATTCCCTGTCCAGGTACAGGGAGATGGCGCTGTCCACAAGCTTGTCGAGGAAGCTCGGCCTGTAGACCATCAGGACCTTCACGACTCCTTCCTCGTCGACCACGGAATACAGGTTCTCCTTTCCTCTTCGCTCCCTCTTGACGACGTCCTTACTCAGGAGTATGGAGAGGTAGGTCGAGAGAGTGGACGCTGGCATGTCCATCGCGCTCATCATGCTGGCGTGCGTGGAGCCTGGGTTGGAGAGCAGGTAGAGCACGATCTTCCTCAGGCTCTCCTGTCTTAGCGCTGCGAAGGTGTCGGTCGGCACGTTCGGTATCCTCCCTTTCGGGAAGAACCTCTTGAAGTACCGGTCCTCCTCCGAGAAGATGAGTCCCTCTCTTTGCAGCCTGTCCAGGTGGTATCTGACGACGCCCAAGGGAAGGCTCGTGATCCTTTCGAGCTCCCTCAAGTGGATGCCTGGATGGCTCACGACCGTGTCATACACTGTCCTTCTGGTTTCCAGCTCCGGTCTTTCCGTCAACTGAGGCACCTTTCTTCCAGAGTACCGCCGCCATGAACAGCAGGATGATGGCGAGATCGATCACGCCTTCCAATAGCACAAGCTCAGAATGCGTGACTGCGGGCGAATCCGGCTTGTTCTCCTTGATCACAATCGTGAACATTCCAGCAGCCAACAGGATCTCCTTCACCATGAATATCCCGAATCCGAGGGCTGCGAGTAGCAGTCTGGTCATCCGCGTGCGCAGATAAGACACTAGGAAAACGACGAAGGGTACCGCGGCGCACGCGGCGACAACGAGCCTTATCACTATCGCCATCTCGTCGTCCATGGCATTCACCTACGGGCCAGCCATGACTCTAAAGGTGATTAAATACTGCGCTCGAAAAGGATGTTATCAGAGGAAGGGGACGTCTTTCTCCCCCCGAATTGCAGTACCCGGCTTCGCGGCGTTCCCCCCTTGACCTGAGTTGATCCGTACGTTAGTACGGAGGCCAAGGATCAATACCGAACGCCTTTGGGCCTCCTGCCCAAGACGGCGCCCCTTCCTCTTTTATCGTGAGCTTCTGACCTGTTGTTAGGTTTTCGATTATCCACGCGGAGATGATTGTGATGTCGCCATCATGTTCGATCTTACCGGTCACGTTGACCTCGTCGCCAACGTTGACGATGCTGGTGACATTGGGTGTTCCTACGCTCCAGTACCACCAGGGCCCGAATTCCACGTATGTGTCGTTTTCGATGACGAAGTAGTCGGCACGCATCTCGTTCTTCTCGTCCTCGTCGTCTTCGTCATCATCGTCGTCCTCGTCATCGTTGTAGACCCATGCGGTCACGTTTCCGACAATTGACACGAGGTCGGTGTCGTAATCGTAGTCATCGTCTTCGTCTTCCTCGTCGTCTTCGTCGTTGTCGCATTGGTCGTTGTCGTCTTGTTCGTACTCGTCGTCGGCATCGACATCGTTGTCGAGTACGCCGATCATGCCAAGGTTGGTGTTCACGCTGAGCGCGAATGGCGCAGCTGCTAGAGCGAACACAGCTACAACGAGCGCTACAAGTGCGAACTTGAGGTCGAACAAAGCCTTACCTCCCCCTTGTTCTCGAGAACCTGTTTCGTCGGCATAATATATAGCATTGTCGGTAGGTCAGTATGTTCCTTAGCACAAACTCCGAAATCATGTTTGACGTGGAGTTTTCGCCCCGAAAAACTTCGAGAGTCGCTCGCGGTCGTAGCCGAACGGAAGGAGCATTCCCTCGGTCCCTCGGAGGAGCAGATCTACGTATGCCTCCGAGTCGTACTCCTCGTTCCCCGTCATGAACGACTCGACTTTCACGCGTTCCTTCGCATCTCTGCTCTTGCGGTCGCATATCACGTATCTAACGGCTTCTCCGGGGTTGACATCGAACCCCTCATCGTCTATCTGCTGCAGCGCCGCGACGCTGTCGTTGAACTGCCGATAGTCCCCGAGCCTCTGTGAGACCCTCTTCGTCATGAGCAACTTGTCGAGAGGGACCGCGCCCGACCTCACGGCATCGACATATTTGTCCACTATGTCCAGCGCGGAGGACATGAGCTCTATGAACTGCTGGGAGTCCGAGGCCTTCGCGAAGTGCGCGAGCAGCTCCTGCTGCATGTCCGCGACGAGCCCCGTGCAATCGTTCTTCCTCACATCTATGCCTCGTATCTTGAGCCTCCCATCTTCGAAGAGCCCATAGTATCTGTTGAGCGCACCCACGCCGTTGGTCCTGCATGGGAGGAACACTATCCATTTGTACATGCCCTCGGGCTCGAGCGGTATTCCTATGTGGCCGGACACGTGTTCGCAGAACCTCTCAGGATCGCCGTCGCCTTTCAACCACATCGAGTCAACTATGCCGTGGAGTATCTCGAACCCGTGCGCTTCGGCCATCTCAGATGTCTGGAGCATTATCTCCCTTCCATAGGCGTTGATGGCTTCGTGGCACTCGATCCTCCCGAAGCGGGCGTTCTTGTAACCGGTGTATCCGAAGCAGTTGTGCGTCAGCACACCGTTCGCGAGCGAGAACCCGTGAAGTGGTCTCGAGACGCCGAGACAGTACACGTTGTCCCCCGAAGGCTTGACCTTCCTCACTGCTCTGATGCGCGCAGGCGCTATCGAATCTCCCCTCAGGCCTTCTTCGCTGTAGAACGGGGGCATGACTGGGAAACACTGCCCAGGCCGTACGTCGGAGGCACTCCTGAGCTCGAGCCCTTCCCGTTCGACCACATAGCACGGATGGTCCGGTGTGAGCCTGATCTTCCCACTTGCCAGTTCAAACTCCATGACATGGTCGGGCGCGGGGAACCTGAAGACCTTCGTGACGGTTTTCAGAGAGGGCTGGAGGCGCTCGTCGACACCGAACGTCTCGAGGCCATCGTGGACGGGGAACTCTCCGCTCCCGTTGTGGGCGTATCTCTCGACCAGATCCTCCACCGAGAGTATGTGGAATCGATCTCCCAGGCGGAAGGGTATCTCCGTTCCGGAGTCGAGACAGGTGACGAGGAGCCACTTGAGGATGCTCACCCGCTCTTTGCACGAGTTCACGTCTCCGATGCCCGCTCTGACCATCCTCTTGAGCCTGGTCCTGCGCTCGACGACGGGCTTCAGCACTCTCGGTATCAACCCGATCTGTCGGTCGCATATCCCGTAGCCGAGCACGGGCACCTTTCTGCGCGGCTCCGGGCAGCAGGAGCACATGACGGTCTCGGGCGAGATGTTGAACCTCACCATGATGTTCGGATAGAGCGAGGTGAAGTCCACCTCCAGCACCCTGTCGTGTATGCCCACGACGGGCTCGTAGATGAACCCCCCGCGGTCCGCGACCACGAGCTCCTCGGCGGTCTTGAACTTCTCGGGAAGGTTCTTCTTCCACATCACGACGCACCCGTCCTTGAGCGCCTGGTTCACCTCCATCGCGCTGATGGCGCTCCCGGGCGAGAGCCTCGCAAGCTCCTGCACGGGAACGGTGGATATCCGCGAGAGGTCGATGAGCCCGTTGAGCCCGCTCTCCATGAACATGAACGAGCTCGAGCGGTCGATGTGTATCCGTCCCCTGAGCTTGTACGAGGGCGGCTTGTACTTGATCTGCCCGTAGGTGAAGTACGATTTGCCCTTCCTGTCCGTCTGCTGGTCGTCCTCGTCCCTGCCGAGCCGGACCGGAGGGAGCTTCAGGCGCTTCGCGCGCTTGAAGATGTACGGGATGGCGAAGGCATCGCCGTCGTCTGTGTATATGACGTCTGGATCCTCCTTCTTGAGGATCCTCTGCATCTCCCTGAGGATGTCCTCCTCATCTCCGTCGATCGAGTGTTCGCTCACATTCGCGGAGAGGAGCCTGTCATCGTACGTCGGGATGCCCTTGCTCGCGTCCGTCGATATGCTGAGGACCGTGCTGGTCAGAGGCGGGGGCTCGTAGTCGATCTCGTAAGGGTCCTCCAGCATCCTCGGTTTCGGCCTGAACTCGAGCAGCCCCATCGGAAACAGGTCCTTCTCGACCAGGTACCGTTGGCTGAAGCGCAGGTCGACGTTGAACAGGGCGTAGTCTTTGTACCTGCCTCGGTTGTCGATCGTGTGCGCGACGTCCTCGACCTTGTCGTAGTCCCGGATGTCGACCTGAAGCACCTCGCGCTCCTTCTCCCCGAGCCATGTGCGCTTCATCACGCGCCCGACGGACCCCACCGAGTCGAGTATGGGGAGCGCCTTCTCGAGATCGTTCAGATTGTCCTCGGAGGCATGTACGAACATGCTGGGGACGAAGGATCTGTCCACCAGCTTCTGCGGGCCTCTCCGCGTTCGGACCCAGTACACCATCGAGTTA
>Ga0154706_117_pt1 | contig 21341 bp, 19 predicted proteins | sample Rifle2008BG13ft_FD_105566 | JGI IMG/M metagenome (GOLD analysis project Ga0154706, IMG submission 105566) | Euryarchaeota archaeon RBG_13_57_23
CCAGAGGACAGATCGTTGATGCCAGCTACTCTTCCGGGCTCGGCCTCAACGCCATTAAAAGGGACATGGGGCTAGTGGACAAAAAGGTCGCCGACAGGACCGAGGAGCGAATTCTGGCTGCGCAGGAGCTTTCTCGAAAGATCGACGCCATTGTTGGCCGGGGAAAGACGACTGGGAACGAGATGGATCAGCTCAGGGACTCTGCGAAAGCGCTGAGCGAGTCGACAGTGTGCGAGAAGGGAGAGCTCGACTGGTCTGAGGATTCCATCTACGCCAGCATACCACGGATGATCTCTTCTTTGGTCAAACGACGGTGATTTCTCAGTATCTCTTTTAAGTTCCGCAATCGGTTAGGGGCTCCGGGAGTCCGAATGATAATCGGGATATACGGATACCAGGACTCGGGCAAGACCAAGATTGTCGAGCAGTTGGTCTCAGCACTCGTGAAGAAAGGCTACCGTGTCGCATCAATCAAACACACCTCCGGAGATTGGACCCTGGACCAGAAGGGCAAGGACACTTGGCGTCACCGGGAGGCGGGAAGCAATCCTGTCGTGTTCTCATCGGCCTCGGAGACCTCTATCATGGTGCAACCGTCGATGGATCTCGACCGCATCACCGGGCTGCTTTCCAGAGAATTTAATCCAGATATTATTATAATTGAAGGGTACAAGAAAGGGCGCTTCCCGAAAGTAGCGATGGGCGAAATCAAGCCGCTCAGCGGCACCGTTCTTCGGAACCCGAACCCGAAGACACTGCTCCATTACGTCGAGAGAGAGGTTGCCTTGGAGAAGATCAACCAGATCCTCCCAGGGCTCGACTGCGGCAGATGCGGGCTGGACTGCGAGGGGCTTGCTAGGGCCGTGGCCGACGGGAAGAAGAAGCTGTCTGAATGCAGAGAGCTTTCTGGCTCAGATGTTCGGATAACGGTCGACGGCAAGCGCATCGCCACGGGCAGATTCGTCGCCGAGGTCGCTGAGAAGACCATCAGGGGGATGGTGAGCAGCTTCAAGGGATACGTGCCCGGCAAGGACGTTGAAATCCGTCTCCACGTTAAGAAGAAGAGTCCGAAAAAGGTAAGAAGACCTCGGTAGGCCCGCCATACTCGTTTCAATGCCACTTCGCTATGTTTATCAAGGCCGACGCTATCCTGAGCGCCAGGGGACCCTGAGATTTCCTTGGCTCAGGGTTGAGGCGGAACATATTTCCCACTGTGATCACAACACTTCGGGTGACATTTCATGAGGAAGATAAACGAGATCGAGAAGGACCTTTACGCATGCTTGCAGTGTGGTTATTGCAGGGACACGTGCCCCGTCCACGGGCAGATAGGCTGGGAATCCGGATCACCCAGGGGGAAGGTGTATTACCTCAAGCAGATCGCGAACCGGACTCCGATGGATAGGCTCTTGAGAAGAACGCCTGAGATAACGCCCGAGTTCGTCGAGAGGATCTTCCAGTGCACGTCGTGCGCGGCGTGTGAGCACAACTGTCACGTCGAGATAGACTTCGCGCATGTCTGGGAGGAGGTCAAGGAGTGGCTGATCGACCAGGGCTACGGGCCGATGGAGGCGCACAAGAAGATCAGAGAGAAGGTCGTTGCCAACCACAACCCGTACGATGAGCCCATGGAGAAACGCGCCGCGTGGTTGCCCCCGGAAATCAAGCTCTCACCAAACCCTGAAGTAGTTTTCTTCACTGGCTGCACCGAGGCGTACAGGATGCAGCCACTCGCGGTCGCCACCGCGAAGCTACTGGACAAAGCGGGCGTCAAGTTCAACGTGCTCGGGGAAGACGAGTGGTGCTGCGGCTCGCCGCTGCTCAGGACCGGCCAGAAGGGCATCGTCAGGGATGATATCGCCCCGCACAACGTCAAGGCGATGGATAGGCGCGGATGGAAGACAATGGTCACAGCGTGCGCGGGCTGCTTCAACACGATGAAGAACGACTACCCTCACCTGACGGGCACGCCTGGCTACAAGTTGTATCACGTGTCCGAGTACCTCGAGAAGCTCATCAAGGACGGCAAGCTCAAGTTCACGAAGGAGTTCAAGAAGAAGGTCTTCTACCACGACCCTTGCCACCTCGGCAGGCATGCGAAGGTCTACGACGCGCCCAGAAACGTGCTGAAGGCGATCCCCGGCGTGACGCTGCTTGAGACGAAGGCGGAGAGAGAGGAGTCTCAGTGTTGCGGTGCCGGAGGCGGGTTCAAGTCAGCGTTCAACGAGATGGCAGAGAGCATTGCGGCGGAGCGAGTGCAGCAGGCCGTGGACGCGGGTGCTGATGTCATCGCAACATCGTGTCCGTTCTGTCAGGTGAACCTGAACGCGGGCGCGAAGCGGGCCGGCCTGAACATCAAGACGATGGACGTCGTCCAGATAGCGCTTCAAGCCGCCTAGGTCTGGGTTCTTCCGATTGGCGGACCAAGAATGATCAGATGCCGGTCCACGGGACGCCCTTGTGCGCGCTCATCACTATCTGTGTGTCTGTCTCCTTGATGCCGTCCATCTTCAGGAACGTGTCTATGAACTCCTGGAGCTCCGTCATGCCGACAAAGAGCGCGACGACGAGCAGATCGTACTCACCCGTGACCCTGTAGACGGCGACGACCCTGTTGTGGTTGACTATCTTCTGAACGACCTGGTCGAGCTTGTCGGTAACGGACTTGACGTGTACGTACGCCTTGACGGTGTTCTCGATGAGCCGGTAATCTATGTGTATCGAGAAGCGCATGATGATGCCCTTCTCGATCAGGTTCTTGATCCGCCGCCTCACGGTCGCCTCAGTCACGCTGAGCTTCTTGGCGATCTCGGAGTTGCTCATTCTCGCGTTGTCCCTGAGCTCGCAAAGGATTCTGATGTCGGTCCGGTCGATCGGAAGCATCTTGAGGTCCAGACCCTTCCACCGCTCGTACAGTTCGCATGGGAAGTTGTCAGTGTCGTTCTGCATCGGAGCACCGCCCCTCCAATATATACGTCATACTTCAACCTAACGGAATCCACACAAAACTTGGACAAATACGCATCCATTTCGAATGGTCTTTGCCCATCGGCTGACGATTGGTGGCCAACAAGGCGCCGAAAAGCAATCAAGTGCCATATCGACGCTTTCTGAGCTGGTAGGCCCTCACGGCCCTCAGGAAATCTATCTTCCTGAACCCTGGCCAGTACACATCTGAGAAGTACAGTTCGGAGTAGGCCAGCTGCCATAATAGGAAATTCGATATCCGCTCCTCCCCCGAAGTCCTCAGGATCAGGTCCGGGTCTGGCATGTCCTTCGTGTAGAGGTACCCTGTGAAGGTCTTCTCGGTTATGGCATCGACCGAAAGCTTCCCCTTCTTGACCTCCTCTGCGATCTTCCGAATGGCTTGGACGATCTCCTCCCTGCCGCCATAGGCGACCGCGAGGTTGAAGAAGTACTGGTCGTAGCCCTTGGTCTTCTCCTCGGCCGCTGCGATCGCCTGCTGCACGTCCTTCGGGAGCATCTCCTTCTGGCCAAGGACTCTCACGCGTATCTTGTGCTTGTGCACACGGTCGTCCTCGGACAGCCTCCGGAAGTTCTCCGCGAACATCCTCATCAGGTCGTCCACCTCCGCCTTCTCCCGATTGACGTTCTCCGTCGAGAAGGCGTACACGGTCAGCATCTTCACGCCGATCTCCATGCACCATTCGAGGATCTGCTCCAGCTTCTCCCTGCCCTTCTCGTGCCCCTGGGAGATGACCATCCCGAACTCGCTCGCGTAACGCCTGTTGCCGTCCATGATGATAGCGACGTGATGTGGGACCGGTCTGGACAAGACCTCTTTTAGTAGCCTCTTCTCGTAGGTCGAGTATGCGGTCGAAGAAATCGCTTTCGACAGATCGGATGCCATATGCCGGACCGCCTGGGCTCCCAATATGCCCGTCCCATTTAAAACTATACGTGCTTGAAGTCCTCGGGCAGGCCAGCACTGTAGAGCCCGAGGTCGAAACATCCGATGGCCGCTAGAGCGCCTATCATGCCGCGGCGGCCGGTTATCTCCAGCAACTTGATGTGGTTTTCCTTGGCGGAATGCTCGGCGTCGTGGATCGAGAGAATAGCCTCTTTCGCATCGGCTCCGTACCGCACCAGTCTCCTCGGAACGTCGAGCCCTTCGAACACCGCCATCGCGGTCTGGTCCGAGTAGGTCCCTTTACCAACGAATTCCTTGGCCCAGTCAACCGCCTTGTTGACATCCTCTGGTCTCACCGCGAAGGCGACCCCCGTCGATGCGCAGTTCGTGGTCTTCTGAGGAGCGTGCGGATTGAGCTGTACTATCTTGTGTGTGAGGAAGATCCCGTGAGGCATCTCTCTGCCCATCTTGAGCCCGAGAACCCAGGTCGCGCCTTTCTCCTTCGTGTCCGTGTCATCGATGCCTATGATCAACCTCTTGTGGAGGGGCGTTATGATCTTGATCTCGACCCTTCGGCTGCCACCGACGACTTGATCGCTCAGATACTCGACCTTCTCGACGCCCTCGGCCTGCGGTAGGCATGCGCCTACGCCGACACTCGCGCCCGCGAGCCCTATCCAGGTGGTCTCAACCTTTCCGTTCTTCACAATGAGCGACTTCAGGGCCTGACCACCGGTGTCCTTCGATGCAGCGCCGAACCTCACCTCGCCCTCGCCCACGCGCGCGTCCATGATGAGCGTTGTCCCCATAACCTCGACGTGTTCCACCACGCCCTTCGCCCGGAGCCTGTTCATCGCGTCCCACTCGACCGGCCCCTGAGCACAGCACTCCTCCACAATCCTCGCTTTTCCGAGCGCCTCGTCCACCATCGTTATGAGACGCTTCGAGAAGAGAGGGCCATGCCTCTGTCTGATTTCAGAAGGCGTGAAGATGGCGGCCATTTAGTATCAGACTTCCATGGATTCCCCGGGTTTCAGCAATACGGTCTTGGTCTTCGGCGACGATTTCTTGACCAGTCTCTCGAACTCCTTGGGGTCGACCTCTATCGGGGGCCAAGTGCCATAATGCATCGGCACCACGATCTTGGGTCTGATGAGTTTTGTCGCCATCGCCGCTTGCTTCGGGTCCATGGTGAAGAACCCGCCGATGGGCAGCAGAGCTACATCTGGCTTGTACATATCCCCTATGAGTCTCATGTCCCCGAACACGCAAGTGTCGCCCGCGTGATAGACCACTTTGCCCGAGCTGATGATGAGCCCGACGGGCATGGCGGCCGAGAACTCCAGGCCAGGGGCACCTATGCTGGATGAGTGGAACGCGGGGACCATGGTTATCTCAGTGTTCCGTATCTTGGCGGTCCCGCCCAAATTGAACCCCACACTCCTGACGCCTGTACGCTCAAGGAAGTTCGACATCTCGAGTATGGCCACGACGGTTGCCCCGTTCCTCCGAGCGATCTCGACAGTATCCCCGAGATGATCCCCATGACCGTGTGTCACGCATATGATGTCACAGCCAACCTTGTCGGCAGTGGTCGAAGCCTTGGGGTTGCCTGTGAGATACGGATCCACCAGGACCCTGTCCTTACCCTCTATCAGAAAAGCCGAATGACCGAGCCAAGTTATCTTCATGCTCTCTCCGGGCAGCTCAATCGCATGGAGGATATTTCTTTGTTTGGCTACCGCACTTCACGCGATGTGCCTGGCCAGGAAACGCGCGGGGAGGTCCGACAGGTTGAGCGCCCTGAGCCCTTCCGACTCGTATACCATCCACTTTCCTTTGATGCCTACTTTCTTTCCCCTGTGTCTCCCAGGAGACGATTGCAATACTGGGACCTGTCGCAGAGGCAGCTCGATAGGATACCTGGTGAGCCACCTCAGTGGCTCAGGCTTGAGCTGGAAGGCCTCTCCGAGAGTGATCTTCAGCCCTTCTAGCCGGCCCTCGATCCCCATCTTGTCCACGGGTCTCGCAAGGTTGTTCAACAGTACCTCCTGCCGATAGAACTGCGGGATCCTCAGTCTCTTGGATATCTCCTTCTCGGTCTCCCTTGCCTCTAGTCGATCGGGGAACTTGCCTATCACGGAATACGCGTCCGCGCCCTGCTCTATCAGCCTCCTGTCGATCCTCAAGGAGGAGCTCATGCCGACCTTCATGCGAGTATCGTAGAACGCGATATACAGCATGTGCTCCCGCTTGCAGAATTCCCAGTCGCACTTCTCTCCGTGGCACTTCGGCTCGAACAAGCATTCCTGATCCGGGATGAAGAACTCCTTGGAGCACTCATCACATTGGGCGAATCTTGTGACGGGGGCTCGGTTCGGGCAGGGTCTGAAGTTTCCATCATCGTCCCACGAGCCGATGCATCTCTTCCCCTCACTGACGGAGAAATCGACATCGTCGAGGTCGAACTCGCACTCTTCGTTCTCCAACGCGTCGTAGCACAGGAGGTGCGGTTCGAACTCCTGCCAGTGGAACTCGAGCGCGTGGATTGGGAAATCCTGGTTGCTAGGATGACCCACCGGTGGCCCATGGCTTACACCCATCATGTGAACAAAGGCTCCGCGGTGGCTATTAAGCATTCTGCCAGCGGGGCGAATGTGTTCGACTATTCCTCTGGAGGCAATTCCTGCACCGGTTTCGCCTCGGGCTTCTCCTCAGAATCCAGTTTCCTTCCCGGACGAGGCGGCTCTGGCGGGAACTCTGTGAGATCCACTTCGAGTCGAGTCAGGTACTTCGGGGGAACGTCGGTCGTGAGGTAGACCGTCCTGCCCGCCTTCTGGATCACGATGCCGTCCTCGGAAGCGTTCCTGGCATCGATCTCGAGTATGATGGGCTCCGGAGTCCTGACGCGGCCAGCGTTGACAGCGTCGCCTATCCCCCTGCTGAGGTGAACCATCTTCCTGTCCGAGGGCTTCAACCCGACCTCCAAAACTATGTCGACCTCTTCCTTGGTGGTCGGATAGTATAGCTTGTCCGGGGTTCCGCCTGAGGGTAGCTCCAGGTCCACATTGAACGAGTGGGCATAAGTCGCTCTGATCATACCGTCCCTGAACTCGTACCGCCCTTTGTTGTCAGTCTCAATGATCGCAACTATGTGATGCGGGCGCACCCAATGGTACCGCCTCTGCTTTCTCTGGAGAGCGTTCACGAAATCCCTGAGGCTCACGAAGCCATGGCTGTCCATCTGCAGGTCGAACCGCTCCGGGAAGTGCCTAAGCACACCAGCCATGGTCCTGCTCAGGCGGTCGAGCTCCTCCCCGTTCATCAGGAATCTTCCCTCGTCTCCGCAAACGGGGCAGAACTCGGCTCGGAAATAGCCGTGCTCCCTGCACTCCTTCAAACCGCCCTCGCTAGAAGCGTTCTCCATGAACAGACCTAGGCTACAGGTTATGACTGAAGCTCATAAAAGCTTTCCCTTGTCGGACTCGCTCGAAGTTAGCTGGCCGATAGCCCTCGCGAAGGGCTTGGGGGATATGATGCATCACCGGATGCTGAGGACGAGGGTCCCATTGAGTCCCCTCGGCCGTAATTTGAAGGCTCGGACACTGTCCCCCTAGACGACAATCCAAACCCTTATGTAGGTGACCCGCCTAGCACTCGGAAAGAAGTGACCAGCACAGGAGCGCAGACACGCGGGTTACAATGGTTCATCGGAACAGATAAAGGACGCCCCCGCATCATTTCATCCAAGATGCCGAGCGGTCTGGAGGGCTGAAGATGCCAAAGAAAGTAGTCGTCATCGGCGGAGGCATAGCCGGCATACAGGCCTGCTTGGACATCGCCGACATGGGTTATGAGGTTCATCTCGTGGAGCGCACACCCTCGATCGGCGGAAGGATGGCGCAGCTGGACAAGACCTTCCCTACTAATGACTGTTCCATGTGCATTCTCTCGCCGAAGATGATCATGTGCGCGGGCCACGAGAACATCAAGCTTCACACCTACTCGGAAGTCGAGGGTGTCAGCGGCGAATTCCCGAGGCTGAAGGTCAGAATCCGCGAGAAGGCCAGGCATATCGCGTTGAACAGGTGCACTGGCTGCGGGGACTGCATAACGAAGTGCCCTGTCAAAGTGCCAAACGAGTTCGAAGAAGGCCTGTCGATCAGGAAGGCCATCTACCTGCCGTTCCCTCAGGCCGTACCGCGAAAGGTCACGATCGACGCCGAGCACTGCAGGATGATCACTGAGAAGAAATGCGGCGTTTGCAAGAAGGTATGCCAGGCAGGAGCCATAGACTACGAACAGAAGGACAGTCTGATTGACATCGACGCAGCCGCAATCGTCGTAGCAACCGGGTTCGATCTCTTCGATGCGTCCGCGCTTCGGCAATACGGCCTTGGCTCATGCAAAGACGTCGTCACTTCACTCCAGCTCGAAAGAATCCTCTCGGCAGCGGGGCCGACAAGCGGGCACCTTCTCAGACCATCCGACAAGAAGGAGCCCAGGAAGCTTGCTTTCATACAGTGTGTGGGTTCACGAGACGCGAAGATGCTCCCCTACTGCAGCAGCGTGTGCTGCATGTACGCCACGAAGGAGTCCATCCTCGTCAGGGAGCACGTGCCGGACATCGAGTCGACGATATTCTACATGGACATGAGGGCGACCGGAAAGGGTTTCCAGGAGTTCGTCAACAGAGCGGAGAAGCAGTACTCCGTCAGATACTTGCGCTCGAGGCCAGCGAGCCTACAGGCGGCGCACGGGGAGTCGGGCGTACTCGTCACCTATGAGCTGGTCGGAGGTACCACTGAGCAGAGGACCGAGGAATTCGACATGGTAGTCCTCTGCCCTGGACTTGTACCCTCAAGCGGTTCGGAGGCGCTCTGCGCGCTACTCAGGATTGAACTTGACAAGGACAGATTCGTGAAGATGCCCAACTGGAAGCACCCTATCGATTCCTCAAGGAAAGGTATCCTCGTCTGCGGATTCGCAGGAGAACCCATGGACATACCGGATTCAGTCGCCCAGGCATCGGGTGTCGCTGCCAGGATATCCGAGCTCCTCCAGGCGGTGGCTTAGGCATGCCGAGGATAGGAGTGTTCATCTGCCATTGCGGACACAACATTGCGTCGACAGTCTCCGTCGAGGAGGTGGCCAAGTTCGCAGCGACCCTGCCCGGGGTCGTCATCGCAGATCACAACCTCTATTCGTGTTCAGAAGAGGGGCTCAACTCGATCAGGAAGAGCATCGAACAGAACAAGCTCGACCGAGTTGTCGTTGCCGCGTGCACGCCACGCACGCACGAGCCGCTGTTCCGGAGCGTCTGCGAGCAGGCCGGAGTGAACAAGTACCTTTTCGAGTTCGTCAACATCAGAGAGCACTGCTCATGGATTCATGCCAAGGAACCGTCCTCGGCCACGGAGAAGGCGAAGCGGCTTGTCGCCATGGGCGTTTCCAAGGCGGCGCTCCTGGAGCCGCAAACGGAGGGCGAGTCGAACGTGATACCGGCTGCGCTCGTCATCGGTGGAGGACTCGCGGGCTTGAGAGCGACCGCATCTCTGGCAGCTCAAGGAATCGAGACCCATCTCATCGAGAAGGAGCCCAGACTAGGAGGTCTCCTGAACGACATAACCACCCTCGCGCCATACTCGGAGAGCGCGGACACTTTGCTGCAAGAGCTCGTAGATGAAGTCCGCGGATCGAAGAGAGCGCACATCCATCTGAACTCGAAGCTCCGGGGTCTGACCGGATTCGTGGGGAACTTCAAGGCAACCCTCGACGAAGCCGGCAAGAAAAAGGAAATCGAGATCGGGGCCATCATTGTTGCTACCGGGGCGAACGAGCTCCAGCCAGAGGGTGAGTACGGTTACGGGAGCGTCCCGGGAGTTGTCACGCAGCTTGAGTTCGAGAGGACCTTGAAGAGAGGGGAGAAGCCTGGAGACACGGTCTTCATACAGTGCGTGGGGAGCAGGCAGCCGGGAAGAGAGTATTGTTCGCGCATCTGCTGCAACACGTCCCTGAAGAATGCGTTGAAGGTGCTCGAAGCAGGCGGAACTGCAACCATCATCCACAGGGACATCATGAGCTATGGCACGGTTTGGGAGGAAATGTACAGGAAGGCGTCCGAGAAAGGCGTTCGGTTCATCAGATACACGCTCAACGACATACCACATGTCCGTTCGCACGCCAGCGGGACGGCAGTCGATGTCTTCGACGAAACCCTCGGAGAGAGAATACACCTTGACGCCAACCGCGTTGTACTGGCAACTCCCTTGATCTCTCAGAAGGATTCGGCAGAGGTAGGCAAGCTGCTCAAAGTGCCCCGGGACAAACACGGGTTCTTCCTCGAAGCACACGTGAAGCTCAGGCCGGTCGAGTTCGCGACAGACGGAGTGTTCATCTGCGGCACTGCAAGATGGCCAAGCAGCGTCAGGGAGACCCTGTCCCAGGCGCTCGGAGCCGCGGCGAAAGCCGCAATACCGATTAAGAGGGGGAAAGTCGTGATCGAGTCGATCACGGCATGGGCGGATCCCGACAAGTGCGCGGCATGCGGCAACTGCGTAGCATCCTGCCCGTACGAAGCCATCGAAATCCTAGAGCAAGATGGGAAGAGAGTTGCGAAGGTCAACGAGACCCAATGCAAAGGCTGCGGCACGTGTGTGGCCGCCTGCCCCAACGATGCCATGCAACAGAGGGGGTTCACGACGCGCCAGTTGAGCGCGATGATAGATTCCCTCGTGAAACACGCTCTAGAGGAATCGCCATGACGGAGTTCAAGCCAACGATCCTAGCATTCTGCTGCAATTGGTGTTCGTACGCCGGGGCAGATCTCGCAGGCGTCAGCAGGCTCCAGATGCCTACGAACGTGCACGTTGTGCGAGTCATGTGCAGCGCGAGCGTGAAGCCCGAGTATGTCATGAAAGCCATCTCACAGGGCATCGATGGCGTGCTTGTCCTTGGCTGCCACATCGGCGATTGCCACTACATGACAGGCAACCACAGAACCGCCAAGAGAATCCCAGTAGTCCAGAAGATCCTGAAGGATGTCGGGATCGACGAGAAGCGCGTGAGGCTGGACTGGGTTAGCGCGGCAGAGGGCGAGAAATTCCAGAAGGTCATAACAGAGTTCGTCGACGAGGTCGCGAAGCTCGGGCCGAACCCATTGAGGGAGGTGGCGTTCTGAACGAACTAGCGAAGAAGCTCGCGTCAATCGCATTCGACAAGAAGGGCGCCGACTACCTGCTCGCGATGAGAGAGGAGCACGGAAACGTCGCCCCGGTCATGATTGCGAAAGGAGAGGACCCCGGAGATGTCCGTACTGATGTGCCCTATCAGCTGATGACCATCCTAAGCAACCTCTACCCTTGGATGTCAGATGGCAAGAAGATCGCCGTACTGACCAGAAGGTGCGACGAGAAGGCATTGGCAGAGATCTTCAAGCGTGGATACTTCGACCGTGCGAGGATAGTGCAGATCGGACTCGCCTGCAGCAAGGAGCAGATCGCAGCATGCAGGTGCAGCGACCCCGTCCCGAGCACCGTCGACATCGGGGAGCCCCATGCAGGCGTCGGCTCGGACGCTCTGTCAGAGAAGCTCATGAACATGTCCAGTGAAGAACGGCTGAGATTCTGGATCTACCAATTCCGGAAATGCAACAAGTGTTTCGCATGCACGGCCAACTGCCCAGTCTGCTTCTGCGATGAGTGCGTGCTCGAGGAGCGAACCTTCGTGCCCGAGAGAGGAGTGCCGCCAGGCATGTCGTTCCATCTCATTCGCGCATACCATCTAGCGGACAAGTGCATCGAATGCGGCGAGTGCGAGAGATCGTGCCCCGCAGGAATCCCGTTACTGACTTTCAGGAAGCTGGTTGCGAAGGACTTCAGGGACATGTACAAGTTCAGTCCCGGCGACGACAAGAATGTGAGCCCGCTCCTGACGACGCTCGAGGGAGAGGCACTTGAAGGAGATGAGTGCAATGAATGTTGAGCACGTCCTGACAACGTGTCCTTACTGCGGGACAGGATGCAACTTCTTCCTCCAGGTGGTCGATGACAGGCTCATCGGCGTAGTGCCGTGCAAGACGGATGAGATCAGTCGTGGGCAGCTTTGCATCAAGGGGTACAACGCCCACGCATTCGTGCAGCATCCGGACAGATTGAAGACGCCTCTAGTGAGGGAGCACGGGGAGCTGAAGCAGACCTCATGGGAGGCCGCACTCGACCTGCTCGCAGGTGAGATCAAGCGGATCAAGGAGAAGTATGGTCCGGATTCCATAGCCTTCCTCGCCTCAGCAAAATGCACCAACGAGGAGAACTACCTATTCCAGAAACTCGCCCGGGCAGCAGTCCAGACAAACAATGTCGACCACTGCGCGCGGCTCTGCCACGCATCGACCGTCACGGGTCTGCTCTACTCGTTCGGCAGCGGTGCAATGACGAACACAATCCCGGAGTTCGAGAACGCCGATTGTATATTCGTGACCGGCTCGAACACCCTCGAGGCGCATCCGATCATCGGCGCCCGCATGCTCAAGGCCCTCGACCGAGGAGCCAAGATAATCGTGATCGACCCGCGAGACACGCCTCTTTCCCGACTGGCACACATCAAGCTCAGCCAGAGACCCGGGAGCGACATCGCGTGGATAAACGGCATGATCAAGGTGATCATAGACGAGGGCCTAGTCGATCAGGATTTCGTGAAGACTCGGACAACTGATTTCGACAAGCTCAAAGATGTAGTGAAGGACGCTACGCCGGAGAAGGTCGAATCCATAACCGGAATCAAGCCAGCAGAACTGGCAGAGGTCGCGAGGGTGTACGCGAAAGCGGACAGGGCGATGATCGCATACGCGATGGGGGTCACGCAACACAGCAATGGCACGAACATCGTCGAAGCTCTGGCAAACCTCGCGATGGTGACTGGCCACATCGGGAGCGAGTCGAACGGACTGAACCCCCTGAGGGGACAGTGCAACGTGCAGGGTTCGTGCGACTCGGGTGGGCTGCCGAACCTCTTCCCGGGCTACCAGAGAGTCGACGACGAGAAGGCGAGAGCCAAGTTCGAGCAGGCCTGGGACGTGAAGCTCCCCGCGAAGCCAGGACTCACTTTGACTTGCGCAATCAAGGAAGCGGCCGTGGGCAAACTGAAGGCTATGGTGATCTTCGGGGAGAACATCATGATGTCCGACCCTGACCTCGGACACGTCGAAGACGCCATCAAGGAATTGGAGCTCCTCGCAGTCATTGACATCTTCCCCACCGAGACCTCGAAGTTCGCCCACATTGTGCTCCCTGCCGCCTGCTATGCGGAAAAGGATGGAACTTTCACCAACACGGACAGGGCAGTGAGACTGATCAGAAAGGCCGTGAACCCGCCCGGAGATGCCTGGCCGGACTGGAAGATCGCGTGCGAGCTCGGCAAGCGGTTGGGAGCGAAGGGGTTCGATTTCTCGTCCCCAGCCGAGGTGATGGCTGAGATGGCGACCGTCACACCGATCTACGGCGGCATCGACCACGACAGGCTCGACCGCGAGGTACTCCGCTGGCCATGCCCCTCGAAGGACCACAAAGGGACGAGGATTCTCCACACGCAGAAGTTCACAAAGGGGCTCGGTACATTCGCGCCTGTTGATCACGCACCCCCGGCAGAGACGCCATCGGATGAGTACCCATTCATACTCACAACTGGCCGCAACCTCTTCCAGTATCACACGGGAACGATGACGAGGAGATCTTCCAAGCTGGAGCGAGAGGCACCTGAACCGTATGTCGAGATGAACAAGGGGGACGCGAAGCGCCTGGGCATCTCCGAGGGCGACAGAGTGTCTGTATCATCTAGAAGAGGGACGATCAATCTTAAGGCGCGGGTGACAGAACGAATCATCCCCGGATCAATATTCATACCGTTCCACTATGCCGAAGCGGCCGCCAACCGGCTCACCAACGCTGCGCTTGACCCAGAATCCAAAATACCGGAGTTCAAGGTATGCGCAGCCGATGTCCAGAAAGGATGAGTCACATCTTCCCGCGGCGCAGGTAGCGGACGAAGTCACCGCTCAAATGTGCTAGATCCTCCGCGCGCAATGCCCGTGCGGCCGAGGCGTCGAAGAGGATGTTACCGGTTGTTGGGACCTCTTCGTCCCCCTTCCAGAAGGAGATGTTCACGAGCAGGAACGGGAAGAACAGGAAGTCAAATGACATGTCTCCTCTTTGCACTCTGGCGCCCCCAAGCGCTATGGCGGACCTATCGAGCGCAGCTGGATCATTCTCGAACATATTGACCATGGGAGCAATCGCCCTCTGATGGAACACAGAATAGTAGAGACTCCCACCCTCGACATCGCGGTACGAAATCAATGTGCCATCAAGCCTCCCCGGAGCTCCGAGGAGATAGTGCAAGAGAACCACCTTCATGTCTGGATCTGGTTCACCACCATCCTGCCAGACGACCGACCAGCCTTCAGTCGAAATAAGAGCGATCCGATTGAGAACCCTGAGCCTGATACTGCCGTCTTCGAGCGCCCCTCCAGAACCAGAAGCTATGGTCGACACATCTCGATGGCTGAGCGCCTCCTTCACCTTCTCGAACGCTCCCGCGAGCCAGCGGTCCTCTCCCATCGTTCCCTACTCCGCTACGCTCTCAGGAAAGAGTGCGCGTACAGTCTCTGATTCAACAAGACCTCTGCCGCCTTCACGACCCTCATCAGCTCTAGATCGTTTGGGTCGACAATCGCAGCGTCCAGGCCCCTCCCGAGCAGCATGGCCAGATAGGTCCTGTTGAGCAGGCTCCTCTCCTCGGCCCCGCTCGATATATTGCTGAGGCCAACGATGGTCTTCGGAGCTGGGGTGCTCAGGTTTCTGAATGCGGTAATGGCGTCGCAAAGCATGGGGCACTGGTTCTGGGCGGCAGATATTGGGAGGACCACGGGATCGATGTACAGCTTCTCCTGGGGGATTCCGACATCCATGGCATTGCCGAGCAGCAGCATCGCGATCTCCGCCCTCCCCTCGACCGAGTTCGGTATTCCTTTCTCGTCTATCGTGAGGCAGACGATTTCGGCGTTGTGCTCCCTGGCCAATGGGAAGAACTTCTCCATGCGCTTCTGTTCAGCGGTCGTCGAGTTGATCATAGGTTCCTTTCTCGCCACTGACAACCCTGCCTGCTGCACCTTCAGGCCAGGCGCATCTATCGATACGCGAACGTCCACAGCATCCTGGACCGACTTCACCAGCCAGGTCATCGCATCCGCGGCATCCGGTCTTCCAGGACCGGTGTTGATATCGAGAACTTGAGACCCTGCGTTCACCTGCTCCATCGCCAGATCCTGAATGTACTTCGCGTTCCTCGCATCAATGGCCTTGGCGACTTCCACGAACTGTCCGTTGATTCTCTCGCCTACAACTATCAAGGACTACTCCCCGCCGAGAGGGGCATAGAGCAGTTGGCGCATATCAAACGTTCGCACGTCAGCCGATCCGACTGGCGGGCCATCCTGTCGCAACAGTTAATAGCAACGCAGGTAGTTCACCGTGAGCTGGTCGTAGATGGAGGGAGCAGAGTCCGACAGAGCATTTGTCGTTCGATTCGCGCCGGACGGAAGGTCCGTCTCGGTGAGACCCCGGACCACTATTCTTGAGGCGTCCCGAGAGGCTGGCATAAGCATCGATGCCGTGTGCGGCGGCGAAGGGAAGTGCGGCAGATGCAAGGTGAAGCCCCAAGGCAGGTACTCGGCCCCGAAATCCTCTTTTGTCTCCGCGGAGGAGGCTGCAGCGGGGATCGTGCTTGCCTGCGAAGCGATCGTGGAGGGAGATCTGACCGTGGAGGTCCTCCCGCGATCTCTGGTCGGGCGGCATCAGATTCTCACCAAGAGCATCGAGGACATTCCAAGACCCCTCTCACCGTGGGTACGGAAGGAGTATCTCAGACTCCCGAAGGCAACCATCTGGGATAATGTAGCGGATCTGGAGAGACTTTGGAGGGGGCTGGGGATCGGCGGCTTGCCGATGCCGTTGGAAGCCCTCAGAGGGCTACCGAATGCGATCAGGACTGGAAACTGGCAGGTAACGATTACGCTATCCAATGCGGACTCGCTCGACGAAATCACCAGGGTGGAGCCCGGTGACAAATCCGCTGAGCTTCTCGGCATCGCAGTCGACATCGGCACGACGACGGTCGTTGCGGATTTGGTTGACCTGCTTGATGGCACTGTCATTGCGACTGCGTCGGATTACAACCACCAGGTCTCGCGAGGAGAGGACGTGATCGCCCGGATGATGTTCAGCGAAGAAGGGGGGGCCGAAGAGCTGATGACCCTTGTGCGAGAGACCATCAACGGCCTGATAGAGAGACTCGTACATGAAGGCTCAAGAAGACTCGGCGGGAGCATCACAGACCAGGACATCGTATCGGTCTCCATCGCGGGCAACACCATCATGACGCATTTCTATGCAGGTCTGCCCACGAAGCACCTTAGGCTTGAGCCGTACGTGCCCGTCGCCTATCATACGGGTTACTTGAAGGCGTCGGAACTCAACCTCAAGGCGAATTCCGCAGCTCGCGTTCTTTTCTCCCCTTCGCGCGCAGGCTATGTGGGAGGCGATGTGATCGCAGACGTACTGTCAAGCGGCATGCATCTCTCTAGCAAGCTCACACTCTTGATCGATGTCGGAACGAACGGAGAGATCGTGCTCGGCAGGAAGGATTGGATGGTCTCGTGTTCGTGTTCCGCAGGCCCTGCTTTCGAAGGAGGAGAGGTGTCCTGCGGTATGAGGGCGATGGACGGAGCTATTGACAAGATACGAGTTGACGAGGACCTGTCGACCACATACCATGTCCTGGGCGAAAAAGCGCCCGTAGGCATTTGTGGCTCGGGCCTCATCGACCTCGTGGCTGAGATGTATTGCAGGGGAATCATCGACCGAAAGGCGAGGATTCAAGATCTGAGGATTGATAGGATCCGGACTTCCGAATCCGGACGGGAATATGTTGTGGAATGGAAGGACAGACTAGGCGCAGGCGCAGTCTCAGACCTTGCTATCAACGATGCCGACCTCCAGAACCTTCTCAGGACGAAGGCGGCCATCTATGGCGCCTGCTCGACTCTACTCAGGAAGATGGGGGAGAACTTGAGCGCCGTCTCAAGCATAGTGATCGCAGGAGGCTTCGGCTATCACTTGGACATCGCAAGAGCCATAATGATCGGGATGTTCCCGGACGTGCCACAGGAGAAGTATCGATACATCGGAAACGGCTCGCTCGGAGGGGCTAGGATGGCCCTGCTATCGGCGAAGAAGAGGAAAGAGATGAATGAGATATTCAACAAGATGACATATCTGGAGCTCAGCGTCGACAACGACTTCTACAGCGAGTTCTCATCATCGCTGTTCATACCACATACGGACATCGGCAAGTTCCCTAGTGCACCGTTGGAACGCGCATGCGAGGGGGCGAAGGACTGACTTTCACCATCGCTGTCGCAGGAAAGGGAGGCGTGGGCAAGAGCACATTCGCAGCGCTGGCAGTTCGGCACCTCCATGAGAAGACCGGAAGCGTTGTCCTGGCCGTCGACGCTGACCCCAACTCGAACCTTGGTGCGAAGCTCGGAATCGAGCCTGGAAAGACAGTGGGCGGCATCAGGGAAGAGCTGATGTCGCTCGGGGAAGAGCCACCGAAAGGGATGTCCAAACAGGAGTTCCTAGATTATCAAATCAGGCTGGCCCTGAAGGAGGGTAACGGCGTCGACCTAATCACCATGGGGAGACAAGAAGGTCCTGGATGCTACTGCTTCGTGAATAACGTCCTCCGGCAGATCATCGATTCGATATCCTCGAAGTACGATTACGTCTTGATCGACAACGAAGCAGGCATGGAACATCTGAGCAGGCGCACGACACGCTCCTCGAATGTCATGTTCGTCCTTTGCGACAAATCCAAGTCATCAATCGAGGCCGCGAAGAGAATCGCGGTTCTCGCGAAAGAGATGAACCTGTCCATCGGAAGGAAGATCATCGTGTTCAATATGCTCGACCGGAACGGCGACGCCCCATCTGCGGACACTGTCCCGGGCTTCGATGGGGTTCACGCACTTCATAAGAGCGAGGCGATCCAGGCGAAGATGCAGGAGGACGAATCCCTCGTCAACCTTTCGAGAGAGGACCCTGCGTTCAGAGACGTGGCGCGGATCGTGGACATCGAGAGCCGATCCAAGCCCTCGTAGGACTTCATCCGCCCAGCGATTTCAGCATCTTGGGCAACCCCGAGGACTCCCTGGGCCCCACTATGATCTTCAGACCGGTCAGCTCATTCAGCTTCCCGCTCATCCTGCTGACCATTCCAGGGATGACGATGTCGCCCCGCTTGTTCTTCTCCTTCACCTTCTCGGTCTCGACCGCCTTCGCGACCGACTCGGGTGTGAGCTTCCCCGCTGCGAACGCGGTCATGACTGATTGACCATCCGTGTCGACCACGAGCAACCACACGGGCACCTTGCTCTTCTCAGCATCTGCACGGACAGTGAAGTACGTTAGCGAGAAGTTCGTAGTGAGCAGGATAGGAGACTTCTCACTCGGCTCGCCGATAGTGTAGAGACCCGGCTTCACCTGAATAGGAACCTGCGGGTCCGTGAATATGTTCTGACGCAGAGCCATCAGTGAGAACAGGAACTCCCTCGGGACGTCCTTCATCAGCACGATGGATGAATACTTCATGACGCCCAGAGCCGCCCTCATCAGATCCAGATCCGAGTTGCCCAGGACCGAGATGGTCGGGTAGCCCAAAGGCCTGAACTTCTTCTTCACAGCAGCTCTTCGGATGACTGTCAGGTTCTCGAGCATCGAGCTCGCGCCTGATGTGTGCGGTTCCAGAATGATATCTGAGACGCCCGCCTTCTTCGCCTTATCCGATATCTGAGCGAGCTCGTCTAGACTCGATGCCCCTCCGATCACGAGCGGGAAGCAGCAGGATTTGGCCAGGCCGATCATCGCGTCGTGATTTTGGGGCGTGGCGCGATAGAGGAGCGGCCTCTTGCCGGGACAAAGCGCGACTGCCTCCCCCATGACCTTCGGATCCTCGGTCATCAGCACGATCGGGAGCTTCGCGCCCGCGGCCTCTTTCACCGCTTCTAGGAAATCCTCAGGCTTGCCCGTGGAATGCCTGAGGACGACAGAGTCGACCCGGATCATCTGGCCAACTCTCTCGAAGCTCATGGACTGTGCGGCGGATATCTTGGTCTTCATCGCATCGAGCCCGTCAGCGTCGTCGGCCATGAAGCCCAGGACCGTCGGGTGATAGAAAGTCTTGTCATGTCTGAACAGCTGCGTCTCGTCACCTATCTTGACTGCGAAATCGCCCACGCCCACGGTCACGAGCCTGATCGGGGGAGCGCCGCTCTCCTCCAAGGCGGCCTTCGCTTCCGGACTGACGTACGGGCAGGCTTCGAGAGCCGCTTTCTGGTTGGCGAGTTGCATGGCGAATGCTAGACATGTCGGGACCTTGCATTCGCCGCAGTTCTTCTTCGGCAGGAGCTTGTATATGTCCATCGCAGTTGGCATCTAGGCACCCCCCGCAATGTCGACAATGGCTGCCCTCAACCTCGCAACGGCCTGAGGATGCCGCATCATTACCGCATCTGCTCCCGCGACCATTGCCGCGTACGCCGTCATCGCCTCCCAGAATACACCTCTGACCTCCGGACTGCCCCTGTCAGGGTTCTCCTCCAGCGCCTCGGGTGCCGCCCATGCGCAAGAGCAGTCACAGAGGATGGGCATCTGGAGCACTTGGTCACCCATGAGGGCGGCGAGCCTGAGCCTCTCTATAACGGAGTACGAGTACTCGAGTCCCATGCCCAGCGCCGCCATCAGCGGATCCATCAATATGTTCTCGGGTTTCACTCCGAAGTCCAGAAGCAGTATGTTCATCTGTTTCGCCAGGTTGATGTCCAAGTTGGAAAACGCGACGATGCCGTGCCCGTTTGACATCGATGCCGCGGCGATTGACTTGAATGCCTTCTCCTCGGCGAGGCCCAGAAAGAGCCGCTCCCCCTTACCGGCATTCGAGACAGCCTCCATCAGCTTGGAGTCCTTCTCCTCGATTCCGCACCCGTACACCATAAGCGGGATGGTCGTGGATTTTAGTACCTCGGAAACAAGAGAGACGCATTCCTCAATGGATCTGTTCTCTTCCTCGGGGTTGGCGGACAGTAGCTTCAGAACGCAGAAATCCGAGCCCCACTCACGGTCCACCTTCTTGGCCCATTCGACGGGCTCCTTGGTCACAGGTCCGATCGAGCTCAGAAGTTGGTCGGGGACGACGCGCACGGTGTCGACGACGTCCATCCCCACTAGAGGCAGATGCGGCATCTCGGCATCGAAGCGATGGAACTGCAGCCCGCCCGATCCACCAGCAACGATGCTCGCCCTGCGCGTCCCGCCCTGTTCCTTGGTCGCCCCTATGACGACCTCTCTGATCCTGCCTTGGTATTTTTCCTTGGGCGCTTCAAACGCCATATTCGATTCCCCCAACCAATCGACTCGCTCAGCCCATCATCGGCGGCATCTTCGCAGCCGGATGGTCGACCTTCACCATCCACTCAGCGAGTTCCTCAGGCGTCCTGGCAACTGTCTCGTCAGCGATCTTGTCAACGAAGTCAGGAACGCCCGCCTCCTGTGCCCGCTTCGTCAGGTCATCTCTCATCGCGGCCTTGAGGTCCTTTGGCATCCACACGATCCGGAGGAACCCTCCATCCGCGCTAATGAACTTCTTACTCGTAAGGTACTTCCTGCCCACCCCGATGAACCCTGGTGTCTGGATGCCCCCGCCCACAGAGCCTGCTAGTGTGGAGAAAGTCATGCCGAGAGGGGTCATGCCAGGGAACTCGCGGTTGACTATCACCACGCCCTGAAGGTCCGGAGAGACCCCGACGATGCATTCGAAACATCCACAGGAGGTCATCGGGTCGTCCATCATCGTATACGCGCTGAAACTCAGGAGCTTCCCGTGGGTCTTCTCGGCCACGGCCTCGTTGACACCGACCCACTTGCCCTTGACGGCGTCGACTACCTCCTTCTTCGGGACGGGGCTGTTCGGGCCGGTTGCGGATATTTGATAAGAGGCCTTGGCGTCCAGCCAGTTGATGGCGCCGCATAGGCCAAGCCGTTCGGGGGTGACTATGCAGACGTGTCCCGGCGCGAAGCTCTGACAGAGCGTGCATGTGTAGAAAGTCTCGACTTTCTCATCCGTCAGGTCCGCAATCCTGGCATCCCGCTCGGCATAGGCTTCCTTCGCCTCGTCCAGGTGCTTCCTGAGCTCTGCTTCATCGGTCACTATCGTAACTTCTATTTTGGAGACTATCGCTCCGAACTCCTGCTTTATCTTAGTCACCAATATTTCTCCGAAGTGCTTGAACCTCAGACCCGCCTTCACGGAAGTCTTGCTTAAGCGAATCCATAGGAGGTTCCTCTGGCCCGTGTGCCAGCCA
>Ga0154706_106_pt1 | contig 21147 bp, 32 predicted proteins | sample Rifle2008BG13ft_FD_105566 | JGI IMG/M metagenome (GOLD analysis project Ga0154706, IMG submission 105566) | Euryarchaeota archaeon RBG_13_57_23
CCTGCGGTGACGAAGACTATGTTCGCACCCGTTAGGAAGTCTCGGATCTCTCGCTCGTTCTCCTTTGCGGCCGCTTCGCCGACCTGAGGGATGGCTCCTGCGCCGAGACCTCTCGTGATGTTCTTACCTATCAGTATCTTCTTCGGGGCGTGAATCGCCAGCAGGTGCTTCGCGTCCGTGTTGATCGCACAGAGTTGAGCGCCTGAGACTCCGGCTTCCACACACCTGTTTATGGTGTTGGAGCCGCCGCCTCCGCAACCGATTATCTTGATCGAGACATCCAATTGAGCCGCGATCTTCGCTATCTCCTCGTCATCCGCGGTCGGGGGGGCAGGTGGTGAGGCCTGTACCTGTGCTGCGGGCTGAGGGGAAGACTTCTGTTCCAATTCGTCTGCGTCTTTTCCCAATGCTTCTTTAACTAGAGACTTCGGCATAGAGTGCACCCCATAGAGTGTTGAAGTAATCTGAAAGCCAGAATATAAACATATCTGGACTTCGGGCGGAGCCAGTATCCCGGGCCTTTTCCCTTTGGGAAAAGAACTCCGCGGAGGGGGAAAAACTGAACTTGAAGCAGGAGTGGGAGCCGTTCCGATCGACCCGATGAGGATCGCTAACAGAATCCCTCGGCAAAATCGTGCGCGGAGTCCGTAATTCAAGAGATGAGAAAAGGCGCCTGAATCAGCTGGATCTAGCTGGCCGGGCTGCATTTATATACTACAGTGTATAATACGTAATCCAGTCAGGATGGGATGCAATGAAGTCTCTCATAGATGATGCTCTCGAGCAGCATGAGATTGTCAAGGACAAGCCCGCACTGGGGACTCCCGACGATGAGGAATTGGCCAAGATCGTCGAGAAACTGAAGGTCAACATCACGATCGTGGGCTGTGGTGGAGGCGGTTCTAACACTATCAATCGGCTCAGCACTACGGGCGTCTTCGGAGCAGAACTAGTGGCTGCGAACAGTGACGCCAAGCACTTGCTACATGTCCACGCGCCTCACAAGGTCTTGCTGGGAAGAGTCACTACCAAAGGACTCGGAGCGGGCGCACTTCCGGAAATCGGAGAGAAGGCTGCCCAAGAGTCCGAGGAGGAACTGAAGGCCTACGTCAAGGGCGCCAACATCGTGTTCGTCACGGCCGGAATGGGAGGAGGTACTGGGACGGGATCGGCTCCTCTGGTCGCGAGACTCGCGAGGGAGTCCGGCGCTCTGGTCATAGGAGTTGTGACACTTCCGTTCAAAGCGGAGGGAGCACTCAGGATGGAGAACGCGCTCAGGGGGCTGGACAAGCTCAGGATGAGCTGCGACACGACTGCGGTGATATCCAACGACAGACTCCTCGAAATGGTACCGAGGCTGCCCCTGGACGCTGCGTTCAGGGTCGCCGACGAAGTCCTCATGGAATCCATCAAGGGCCTCACCGAGATAGTCACCAGGCCCGGGCTCGTCAACCTGGACTTCAACGACGTGATGACCATCATGAAGAACGGTGGCGTCGCGATGATAGGCATGGGCGAGGCGAGCGACAAGACCGCCAAGGGTGAGAGGATCGAATCCGCGGTCCATCAGGCGCTCGAATCGCCGCTACTCGGAGACATCGACCTGTCCTCTGCCAAAGGCGCCCTGATCAGAGTCACCGGAGGGGACGACATGACGGTCTCGGAGGCGGAGAAAGCGGCCGAGATGGTCAGCGCCAAGGTGAGCCAGAGCGCGAGGATCATCTGGGGGTGCAGCGTCGACCCAGAGATGAAGGGGCTCGTGAGAGTCATGGCAGTGCTGACAGGTGTTCGCGGACCATCGATCATGTCCCAGAAGGACGCTCCAGCGAAATCGAAGCACGGCGTGGAATTCGTCCGCTGAGGGGCTCCATGCCTTCGAAGGTTCCGGGCGAGAAGTATAGATACATAGCGTTCAGAATCGAAGGCGGTTCATCCTTCGCCCGGAGTGATTTCCTCTCCGCGCTGCTGCACGACTCGAGGGGCACGGAACTGAACGACTTCTTCAGGATAACGGTCTTCGAGGGCGACTTCGGGATACTCAAGGTACCTCACAAGCTCAAGGAGCCCGCGCTTTCCGTCCTATCCTCGATGACCTCTGTGGCGGGAACCCCGTGCAAGGTCGTGACACTGAAGACCTCTGGAACCATCCGGACACTCAAGGAGAAGTACAGTGAGTTAATCGGACCTGAAGAGCGAGATTGATAGGCTATTGCATTCTCAATCGACCGCCGAAAACCTTTATATTGAGTATCACCTTAGGCAAAATCCAGTCACAGCTAGCTTAGCTAAGACTATCTCACTCTCAGAAGAGGTGTCACACACATGCAACCAGGACAGATGGCTTATGACCGGGCGATAACGGTCTTCTCGCCTGATGGACGATTGTTCCAAGTGGAATACGCTCGTGAGGCGGTCAAGAGAGGCACAACAACGGTCGGACTGAAGTTCAAGGACGGAGTAGCGCTCATCGTCGACAAGAGGATCGCTAGCAAGCTGATCGAATCGCGGTCCATCGAGAAGATATTCCAGATAGACGAGCACATCGGATGCGCCACATCAGGCTTGGTCGCCGACGCGAGAGTGCTTGTGGACTACGCGAGGATGCTCGCGCAGATCAACAAGGTGACCTACGCCGAGAAGATGGATATCGAAACGCTCGTCAAGCGCCTTTGCGACTTCAAACAGAACTACACCCAGTACGGCGGCGTCAGGCCATTCGGCACTGCGTTGCTTGTGGCAGGCGTGGACGACCAGGGCTGCCACCTGTTCGAGACTGATCCGAGCGGCGCGCTCGTGGCGTACAGGGCGGGCTCGATCGGTGCTGGCAAGAACGCCATCATGGACGTCTTCGAGGAGCAGTACAAGGAAGGCATGGAGATGGACGAGGCGATCTTGCTCGGACTAAGGGCACTCCAGAAGGCGACTGAGGAGAGCTTGAACACGAAGGCTGTCGAGATAGGAGTTGTCAAGATCGGGGAGCGGTTCAGAAGGATCACAGAGGCCGATGTCGAGGCCTACGTCAAGAAGATCAGTGGCTGAGCGGTACCATGGTCGACCTCGACGAGGCGATAGTGGCAAGGTTCGAATCGCACGGCGAGAGCTTCGAGATTCTCATCGACCCCAAGGTCGTCCAGAAGATGAAGGACGGCAAGGAGGTCGACCTCCTCGAGAACATGGTCATCGACACGATTTTCAAGAACGCCAAGAAGGGCACGAGGGCCCCTGAGGAGAAGATCAAGGAGATTTTCGGCACGACGGACCCCACCGTGGTGGCCCGGCAGATCATTCTCAAGGGAGAGGTCCAGCTCACGACCGAGCAGCGCAAGATAATGCAGGAGAACAAGAAGAAGCGCATAGTCGAGTACATCGCGAGGAATGCGATGAACCCGCAGACGGGAGCCCCTCACCCTCCGACGAGGATCGAGACGGCGATGGAGGAGGCGAGGGTGCACATCGATCCGTTCAAGTCCGTCGAGGCCCAGGTCCCGATGGTGATGGACGCCCTGAGGCCGCTGATTCCAATCAGGTTCGACAAGATCCGGATAGCGGTCAAGGTCTCGGGGGAGGACTACGGGCGCTGCTACGAGGACTTCAAGCACTTCGGCAAGATCATGAAAGAGGAGTGGCAGAAGGACGGCTCGTGGATAGGGGTCGTCGAGATGCCCGCGGGCCTGCAGACGGAGTTCCTGGAGAAGATAAGCAACAAGACCCATGGAGAGGCCGAGACGAAGATCGTCAAGCAGGCCATCTGAGGACATCTGGCCATGCGGTCTTTCGTAGCAACCTAGCCGAACCTGAGCGACCAAAAGCTTTAAGGAAGGAACGCGGTTTCGGCTCCGAACAGAGACAAGGGTAAATGCACTGCGAGCCGCGACGAGAATCTTTGTGATTTCAGTCCGTCGCTGGCAGCGCTTTTATCGTCTAGAAGCGAGTGCGAAGGAAATGCAGAGTAGCGACACCAAGGAAAACGCGAGAGAGATCGTCGTTCCCGGTGACCTCCTTGCGATATCGAGCAAGAAGGCCGGCCCAGGAACGTATTCTGAGGGCGGAAAGATATTCGCCTCTCAGCTGGGAATCAAGAGCGTCAGGCCCGACTCGATAAGCGTGGTCCCCCTTGCGGGACAGTACATGCCCATCATAGGGGACCTGATAGTTGGGAAGATAGTCGATATCGGCCCGTCGAACTGGCTGGTGGACATAAACTCGCCCTACCCCGCCCCGTTGCATGTCAACGAGGTTCCGTGGAGGGTCGAGTTCGGAGAGACCAGCAAGTTCATGGGAGTGGGCGATGTCGTCCTGATCAAGGTCGTCGGAGTGGACGAGAGGAGAAGGATCTCCGTATCCATGCAGGACCATGGGCTAAGGAAGCTCACGGGCGGCACGGTGATGGAGATCTCGCCGTCTAAGGTCCCGAGGGTGATCGGCAAGAACGGCTCGATGATCCAGATGCTCAAGAACGAGACCGCCTGCAGGATATATGTCGGGCAGAACGGCAGGATCTGGATTGACGGAGAGCTGGACAACATCGTGAAGGCCGTCCAGGCGATCAAGATGATCGAGGACGAGGCGCACGCCCTCGGGCTGACGGAGAAGGTGAAGGAGTTCCTGGGCAGTAAGTCCGGGACTGGAGTGTGAGAAGCATGGGTGGAACACCACTGCCTGCTAATGTCAAACTGATAGATGAGAATGGCCGCAGAATGGACGGCCGGATGCCGGAGGAGATGAGGCCTCTCAAGATCGAGGCCGGCGTGCTCAAGCGCGCAGACGGATCAGCGTATGTCGAATGGGGTAACAACAAGGTCATGGCCGCCGTGTACGGTCCGAGGGAGTGTCATCCGAGACACCTCCAGAACCCGGAGAGGGCTCTGGTCCAGTGCAATTACAACATGGCGTCTTTCTCGGTGGACGAGAGGAAGAGGCCGGGACCGGATCGCAGGTCGCATGAGATATCCAAGATCATATCAGAGGCGCTGACGAACGTCGTATTCACGGAGTACTTCCCAAGGACTTCGATCGACGTCTACATAGAGGTGCTCCAGGCGAACGCAGGCACGAGATGCGCAGGCCTTACGGCCGCCTCGGTCGCGCTCGCGGATGCGGGCGTCCCGATGAGGGACTTGGTCGCATCCTGCGCAGCCGGGAAAGTGGCCAACACGGTCGTTGTCGACCTCAATAAGGAGGAGGACAACTTCGGCCAAGCGGACATACCGGTCGGATACGTCCCGAGGTCCAACGAGATCGTCCTCCTGCAGATGGACGGCGATTTGACTCTGGAGGAGTTCAACAAGGGCCTTCACATGGCTGTTGACGCCTGCAAGAAGGTCTATCAGATCCAGAGGGACGCGCTGAAGAGACGGTACTCCGCTAGAGCAGCCGACGAGGACGTGCCCGCACCAATAGTGGAAGGCGCAATGATGAGGGAGGGACAGTAGATGGGCAAGGACGTTGTAGCGGACCTGAAGAGAGACTACATCTCGAAGTTGCTTGCCAAGGGCGTTCGTGTAGACGGCAGGAAGTTCGAGGAGATGCGCCCTCTCACGATCGAAGTCGACTACATCAAGTCGGCCGAGGGCTCTGCGAGGATACAGCTGGGTGACACGCAAGTCGTTGTCGGCATCAAGATCGACAAGGGAGAGCCTTTCTCGGACACTCCCAACTCTGGAGTGCTCACCACGAACGCCGAGCTCATACCCATGGCCTCTGAGACTTTCGAGAGCGGCCCGCCGGACGAGATCTCTATCGAGGTCGCGAGAGTCGTCGACAGGGGCATCAGAGAGGGCCACGCGGTGGACCTCAGCAAGATGGTCCTTGAGCCTGGCAAGGCGGTCTGGATCATGTTCGTGGACGTGCATGTCATAGACTACGACGGCAATCTGTTCGATGCTGCCAACATCGCGGCGAATGCGGCATTCAAGACGGCCATCATCCGCGGAAGCAAGGCAGGCTTGAGCGAGGATCAGCCGCTGCCCGTGCAGCACCAACCGATCTCCGTTACCGTCGTCAAGATAGATGGCAAGATACTTGTGGACCCGACGCATGACGAGGAGCGCGTCGCGGACGCGAGGCTGACGGTCGCAACACTTGAGAATGGCAACCTGTGCGCCATGCAGAAAGGGCTGAACGGGGCATTCACGATGGAAGAGGTGTTCAAGGTCGTCGACCTGTCAAGAAGGATCGGGGCGGACATCCGCTCGAGGTTCTGAGGGAACGGTGAGGAGATGTCCAAGAGGACCAAGAAGGTCGGCACGTCCGGTAGGCTGGGCCCGAGATACGGCGTCAGGATACGGAAGCGGATAGCAGACGTCGAGGCCGTATCCAAGGGCAGGCACGAGTGCCCCAAGTGCAGGGTGGTCGCCATGCAGAGGAAGGCGAGCGGCATCTACGAGTGCAAGCACTGCGGGGCCATGATGGCATCAAGCTCATACATGCCAACGCCTCCAGCGGCAATAAGGAGAGAGATCGCAGAGGTGCTGGCGAAGGCCGAAGACAAAGAGGCCGAGGTCGAAGTAGTGGAGGAGACCGAGGAGCTGCCCAAGGAGCAGCCCGAGGTAAAGGAGAAGCCCAAGAAGCGCGTGAAGAAGGCCAAGAAGGAGTAGATGGCATGTACAAGTGCTCGAAGTGCAAGGAGCCCGTAAGGTCGAACGTCAACACCGTGGGGCTCCAGTGCGAGAAGTGCGGCTCGAAGGTCTTCTACAAGGAGCGGCCGAACGTACGGAAGCTCATAAAGGGTAGATGACTTGCCCAGCAGGGCCGAGCTGATAGTGAAGACCGAGCGACCAGAGGTCGTCGCGGGGGCGCTCTCGCCCGAGCTGGCCGAGCGCATCCCGAGGACGAAGGTCTCGGTCGAGAGCAGGGCCGGAGAGGTCGCCATAACGATCGAGGCGGACGACCAGACGGCTCTGAGGGCGGCCCTGAACTCATATATCAGATGGGCCAATGTAGCAGAGGAGACGGCTAAGGAGGCGGGAAGGAGATGATGGACAACATACCACCAAGGGTTCAGAATCAGATAGCTCAGTTCCAGCAGTTAACGCAGCAGATCCAGATGGTCACCACGCAGAAGATACAGCTGGAAGCACAGGTGAGGGAGCTCGATAGGACCCTGCAGGAGCTCGAGAAGACGGCTGAGGACTCCGCAGTGTTCAGGAATGTCGGCTCGCTGCTGATCCAGGTCAAGGACAAGGCGGCGTTGGTCAACGAGCTCAAGGAACAGAAGGAGAGCTCGGACGTGAGGATAAAGACCCTCGAGAGGCAGGACAAGCACCTGAGGGAGCGCCACAAGAGCCTGCAGGACCAGATAACCCAGGCCCTCCAGATGCCCGAGGCCGCAGCCGCCAAGCCAGAGGCGGAATAAACCAATTCACGGTTTCTCTTGATAGGTGTTCAGCTCCGCGCTGGGCGGAGCAGATTCATTTTATACATCGTTTGTTCTGACACCTACTTGTGCTCTCCAGCATAGCGAACGAACTGTCAAAGGAAGGCAGCACTCTCGTGTTGCTGCACGGAAACGCAGACGCGGATGCCGTCGCAAGCGCGTTCGCTGTTCAGCAGTCTTTTCCTGAGGTCATAATCGGCGTTCCGGGTGGGCTCGACAGAGTCTCGAAACAGCTGTCCAAGATCCTGAACATCCCGACGGTCGAGGACGTCTCGAAAGTGCACTATGCGAGGCTGCTGATACTCGACACATCCGGGCCCGAGCAGCTCGACTTCGACATCGATCTGAGCAAGGCGATGGTCATCGACCACCACGTGCGGAACGAGCGCTGGGAGAAGGCGGCGATGTATCACTGCGACGATTCGAAGAGCTCCTGCTCAGAGATCGTGTACGAGCTGCTCAAGAGGGAGAAGCGCAAGGTGACGAGAGAGATGGCGCTCGCGCTTCTGTTCGGGATGCTTACAGATTCTGGATACTTCAGGTTCGCGAAGCACGATACACTCGTGACCTTCTCCGAGATCATGGCCACGCACGGCATCCAGATGGACGAGGCGATGAACCAGGTCGACCTCGATGTGGACATCTCGGAACGCATCTCGCAGCTGAAGGGCGCCCAGAGATTGAAGTACTGGAAGGTCGGGAACTACATCGTCGCGACCTCTCAGGGCAGCGCGTTCGAGGCGTCCGTGTGCAAAGCATTGCTTGGACTGGGTGCCGACGTCGCGTTCGTTGGCTCTCAGAGAGGCGAGCAGTTCAGGGTGAGCGCCCGTGCCACGCAGGCGATGGTGAGGAAGGGCGTGCACCTTGGGAAATTGCTGGGAGGTATCGGCTCCGAGACCGCGAACGGTGGGGGGGGACATCCGGGCGCGGCGGGCCTCACCGGAACCGGAGACGTGGAGGCGATCCTGAACATCGCTGCAGAGAACGCCATGAAGCTGTTGCAGAAGACAAAATCATCTTGTGACTGATAGCTTCTTGACCTTCTCCAGATTCTCTGGATGATTCTTGAAATACTCGCGAACCGGCCCGAGCACTTTGATCATGCCGTCAGCTGCACCCTTCTTCAGGTCCTGCGCGTGCAACTTCCCCGAGGTGTAGGCCGACAGAACCTCGTCGAAGCCAGCGTAGTCGATGGGGCCTCCGTACTTCGTCGGGCGCTCGATGTGAAGCGAGCCGAGCTTCGGAAACACGATCAATCGGAGGACGTCTATCACTGGGTTGCCCTCCGCCTCCGCCGGACAGAACGCGTTCTTCATCTTGCGAGTGATGTCCTCGGGAGAATCGTGCAAGAAGATGGCACTGTTGGGACTGCTCTTGGACATCTTCGCTTCAACAGGGTCCATCCTGCCGCCTCCAAGTAGACTTACAAGCAGCGGAGTGTGAATTGCTATGGGTTTCTTCCAAGCCAGCTTGTCTGCGGCATCGCGTGCCAACATGTGCGCTCTGCGCTGGTCCATGCCAGCCAGAGCTATGTCGACACCAAGTTCGAAGATGTCCGCAGCCTGCATCGGGGGATACAACATCTTCGAAGCGTCCATCTCGGCCTCGTCCTCCGCCCTGCCCATGATCGTCATCGCACGCCTGATCCGTGACATGGAACTTGACTTCGCGATTCTGATGAACCTCTCCCAGTAGCGAGAGCTGTCGCACAGCTCGCTGGCCCAAACGAACTTGACGTTGTCCTTGACGCCCATGGCCAGGAAGCACTCCTTGAGGTACTCCCCGCACACCTGAATGTTCTCCAATTTGCCCCCGAGCTTGTCGTTGATGAGCGCGTGCCAATCGGCCAGAAATATCGTGACTTCGACACCAGCTTCCTGGAGATCTATGATCTTGCTAGCTGTGATGACCTGTCCGGCATGAACGAACCCGCTCGGCTCGTATCCGATGTATGCCGTTGGTTTCTCCTTCGTCTCGAACAGAGTCCTGAGTTCCTCGAGGGTGACGACCTCTATCGCGTTCCTCGAGGCCAGTTCGAGCTTTGTCTGAACATCCATATTTGCGCCAAGGCCCGATAATCGAGTGCGTGGAAAAAAGCTTTGCCTAGGCTCGCATCGAATATGGAAACCGCTGAAGTTGGCTTCTTGACATGAGGAATCGGAGAATTCCTGGTTGACTGGTTATCACCAGCAGTGAGGATTTGATGGAAAGCGTTAATAACCGCCCCAGCATTAGCGCTAATCCCACTCGGGGACTGAATCCAAAGGGGGAGTGCATGAAGGTTTCAGCCATTCGCAATGGCAAGATGATAATCAAGGTGTCCGAGGTCAAAGAGGCTGCGGGAGATGGTTTCAGGATCTCCGAGGAGTTCTACTACGAGCTCGACCGACAGGTCAACGAGATAATCGAAGAGGCCAAGAGGAGAGCCAAGAAGAACGGCCGCAGGACGATCAAGCCTTACGACCTGTGAGCGTTTTCGGGGGGCCGCGTTCGGAAATGGCCAAACCCAGGAAGAAGAAGGACAGCGGCACGGCGGCTGCCGTGTGGAAGGAGCGCGAGCTGCTGGACGGGAAGCTCGTGGACGCGGGCGTTGTCATTCTTCGCACGACTGGATGCAGTCACTTTCATGAAGGCGCCTGCTCGATGTGCGGGTACAACATCGAGTCGAGCATTGACATCAAGCCCGAGGACATCAGGAAGCAGTTCGATAAAGCAGTCGCCACCTTAGGCGATATACGGTTTCTGAAAGTGTACACATCCGGCTCTTTCCTGGATCAGCGCGAAATCCCAAGAGAGATCGTCAACCACATCCTGCAACACTGCAAGAAGATGGGATGGAGATTGCTGTTCGAATCGCGGCCAGAGTACGTCACTGACGCGAGGCTCGATGAGGTGAAGGGAATCCACGAGGACCTCGAGATAGCTCTCGGGCTGGAGAGCGCCAACGACAGAGTGCTCGCATACTCGATCAACAAAGGATTCACCGTAGCCAACTATGTCCGCGCAGCAGAGGCAATCGAGGGACACGGAGCTGCGACCAGGACATACGTTCTGCTCAAGCCACCATTCCTCACGGAATGGGAAGCGGTCAAGGACGCAGCCGCTACGATACGCTTCGCGGCGACTAAGAGCGCCACAGTATCCCTGAACCCCGTCAATATCCAGAGAGGCACCCTCGTGGAGAAACTCTGGCGAAACTGGGCATACAGGCCTCCGTGGCTGTGGAGCGTCCTCGACGTGATGAGATCGACGAAAGATGACTGCGCGAAACTGATCTGTGATCCCACCGGAGGCGGCAGCGAAAGAGGAGCACACAACTGCGGCGAGTGCGATGGAGTCATCCTGGATTCCATCCGGGCATTCAGCACTTCCCAAGACGCGAGCAAGCTCGGCAGCCCCGACTGCAAGTGCAAGGATATCTGGAGAACCATCATCGACGTCGAGGGGTTCGTGTCAGGTGGTACGGTCGACCTGCAAAGATTTTTCAGGCCGCAACGAACTTAGACCCCGGGGATAAAGAATGCAGCAGTACGAAATCAAGCGTGGACTCCAGGAGAACCTGCAGAAGGACAAGCTGAAGGTGACCCTTCAGGATGTCTTCGGGAAAGCTGAGGAGAAGGATGGGAGAATGGTCTCTTCTTTCGGCGCGCTCAAGGAGCTGAAGGCCTGGGGCGAGGGGAAGAGACTCTGTGTCGAGACTACGATGGACACAAATGTGAGCAACGACATCGCCGCCCAGACGATCAAAGCGTACAACGTATTCCTCGAACGGGTTACGGGGCTGACCGCGAAGGAGCGCGGGAAGAAATCCCAGAAGGCGGCGAAAGAGGGCAAGCTCTGAGCCCCCGTACGGGCTTTCAGAGCCTGCGTTTGTTATTCCAGCTGACCGACACCGATTTCATGGGCCAGGTGGTGGCGGCGGTGGAGGTGGTGGAGCGCCCGTCTCGGGTGGCGGCATCATCTGCATCTGTGCCCCGCCGCGCTTCCGCATCATCAGTACGACCGACAACACGACTACGACAATCACGACAATCACGATCATGATTATCAGCAGGTTGGTGCCCGAGAACAACGATGATGCTCCGGTACCCTTGCCGGCATAGGAGTACGATTTCAACTCCGAATCTCCGAAGCCAGTCGAGATATCCCCCGAACCAGTGGACTTGACGTAGTTGCCCACCTTCGTTGAGTAGTAGTACGTCATCACCTCAGTATCTCCGCCGATGTCCGTAGTCAGAGTGTACTTGTAACAATCGAATTCACCTGCAGGAACGGACACCGTCTGGTTCGTGGTTGCGATCTGGATTGTCTGTGTTGCGTTGTAGTCCGTGTATGTGTCAGAGTCACTGATATGCTGGCCCAGCATGTCCATTTCAATGGTCGTTGTCGTCGTTACATCGCTGTTGGAGACAATCGTTGCGCCATGCGCTGGGATTGTATCTCCGATGTAGTCATCCAAAGCCGGACTGTAAGTCTGCAAGATTCCCATGGTCATGTCTACGGTCTCTCCCTGCATGGTCATGCTCATCGTGATCTCCAGGTCGGATGAGACAAGGCTGAAGTTCGACACAAGACGTTTCAGCATACCCGAGTATGTCACGCTTCCAGAAACGCTGTATCCGCTGTAGCTGCCGGATAGTTCACCAGATCCGCTAAGCACGATGACGTATACCTCCGCGGCACCGCTCCCCTCCGTCCCAGTCACCTTCATCTTGATCGAGCCGGACAGAGACATCCCTTCGACATCGACGTCAGAACTGTACGTCCAGTAATCTCCCTCCTCCACGGCGGTCGCAGCCTGCCCACGATCCGCGAGAGGCAAGAGCGATACGACCAGCAGCAACAGACCCACCAACAATGCGAGTTCAACTCTCCTCATTCACGTTTCCTCCTTGAATCGTCACCAATCCCGGGAACGACATCAGGATATTTAGTAGCTGTCAGCCAGATGCACTGGCATCGGATTCTTTCGCATGACCCCGACTCAGGGCGAGACGCTATTCCATGAGGCCCGAATGCGAATCTCTCTGAGCTGGTACGTTTATATATCAGTATCCCATTCAGCGGGTTGCGATACCAGAGGCGGTATCGGCCAGACGCTATCTGGGCAATGCCTCCGAGCAACCCACCACTCACGCTGGAACAAGTTTTCAGGCGTGAACGAAGCGTCACGGCCGAGAATGAATGCCTCGTGGGCGCTGTGCTCGACATAGCGAGTACTCACAGCGAGGTCTATCGACCCAAAACGAGGGATAGCGATGCCAACCACAAGACGACCGAGAAAGGGCTCAATGGGCTACTCACCAAGGAAGAGAGCCAGGAGCATAACCGCCAGAATATCCAGCTGGCCTGAGGGAGGCGACGGGGCAAGGCTCCAGGGCTTCGCAGGCTACAAAGCAGGGATGACGCACGCGTTCATCGTGGACTACCGACCGCGCAGCACGACGTCCGGACAGGAGGTCCAGATGCCGGTCACGGTCATCGAGGTCCCCCCGATGAGAGTGTGCGCGATCAGAATGTACCAGGACACTGCCTACGGCCGGAAGGCCGTCGGAGAGGTCTGGGCCAAGAACCTGGAGAAGGAACTCTCGAGGAGACTCCCGGTGCCGAAGGAATATGATGAGAAGGCCGGATGGGAGACCGCTGGCAAGCTCGAGTACGACGACGTCCGGGGGCTCCTGTACACACAGCCGATCCTCGTCACAGGCATTCCGAAGAAGAGGCCGGAGCTCATGGAGATCCGTATCGGCGGCGGGAAGATGGACGAGAGGCTGGCCTACGCCAAGAGCATACTGGGCAAGCAGGTAACTATCAAGGATTTCACCAAGGAAGGCGAGATGGTCGATGTTGTCTCCATCACCAAGGGAAAGGGATGGACAGGGACCACCAAGAGATGGGGGACGAAGCTGCTGATGCACAAGAACAGCAAGCACAGGAGACTCGTTGGTACGCTCGGTACCAAGAGACCCAACTATGTCCGCCCGACCGTCCCCCAGGGCGGTCAGAAAGGATTTCACCAGAGGACTGAACTGAACAAGCGCGTCCTGAAGATCGGGGACAAGGGCGAGGAGATCACCCCCAAGGGAGGATTCCTCCACTACGGGCAGGTCAGGAACGGATACCTCCTGCTCCACGGGTCCGTTCCCGGGCCGTCGAAGCGACTCGTGAGGCTGCGAGAGCCCGTACGGCAGTGCTTCATCAAGCTCGACGAGGCGCCGCAGGTGTCGTTCATTTCTCTTGAATCAAAACAGGGGGTGTGAGTGAATGGCTGAGAAGAAATCTAAGAAAATAAAGGTAGCCGATAAGGTCGAGGAAAAAGAGGCCAAGCCCGCACCCGGGACACTCAACGTTTACGACCTCGAGGGCAATGTGACAGGACAGGCAGACCTGCCAACGTCGTTCAAGATAGAGTACAGGCCCGACGTGATCCGCCGGGCAGTGACTTCGATAGAGGCGAACGCACGACAGGCATTCGCGCCCGGCCCCAACTCAGGCATGAGACACTCCGTCCAGACCTGGGGGAAAGGAAGGGGTGTAGCCAGAGTACAGAGGCTGATGGACAGCTCGCACGCGGCCCAGTCGCCCAACAACGTGGGCGGAAGGCGCGCGCACCCGCCAAAGGTGGACAAGGACCTCGGAAAGAAGCTCAACAAGAAGGAGCAGGTGCTGGGGAAGCTCTCAGCGCTGCATGCGACCAGCAGCTCCGAGATCGTCAAAGCCAGAGGCCACAAGTACAACGACAAGCTCACCGTCCCCGTCGTCGTCAAGGACGAATTCGAAGCGATCAAGACGACGAAGGAGGCAGTCAAGGCACTGTCCTTGATCGGCGTCTACGAGGATGTCGAGCGAGCCATGAACGGGAAGAAGATCAGGGCGGGCAGAGGCAAGATGAGAGGCAGGAAGTACAGGATGCCTAAGGCGTTGCTCGTCGTCGTCTCCAAGGACTGCGACGCATGGAACAGCATCAGGAACCTCCCGGGCATCGATGTCGCCACACCGAACGCGCTCAACGCGTCCATCTTGGCCCCTGGGGGAGCGCCTGGAAGGCTGATGCTTGTGACTGAGTCCGCTCTCCAGACAATCGGAGGCTGGCACAGATGAGGCGCACGATCATTCTGCATCCGTATGTGACTGAGAAGACGATGAACGCCATGTCCGGCACTCCCCAGCAGGACCTCAAGGACGGCAACAAGCTCGAGTTCGTCGTGCGCAAGGACTCCACGAAGACCGAGATCAAGAAGGCCTTCGAGGAGAGGTTCGAGGCGAAGGTGTCCAAGGTCAACGTCAAGCTCATGAAGGACGGCAAACACGCGATCATCAAGCTCAAGGAGGGCTACAGCGCCGAGGAGATCGGCATGAGGATAGGCATATTCTGAGGTGATTCGAAATGGGAAAGAGATTGATAACTCAGAGAAGGGGACGCGGCTTCGGCAGATACAAGTCCCCCAGGCATCTCAGGTTCACGGACGCCAGCCACCCGAGGATAAGGGAGGGCGTTGGCACCATAGTCGACTTCGTGCATGAATCCGGTAGGATCGCTCCTCTCGCGAAGGTGTCATACGATGGCGTAGAGGAATTCATGATCGCCCCTGATGGCGCGTTTGTCGGCCAGCAAGTCACATTCGGCGTGCGAGGGGCTGTGGAGGCGGGCAACACGATGCCCGTCGGCAACATCCCGGAGGGCACGATAGTATACAACGTAGAATCTCAGCCCGGGGACGGCGGCAAGTTCGCCAGGACCGCGGGCAACGCGGCGACGATAGTCTCGCACGGGACGAAGACGGTCCTCCTGATGCCATCTGGCAAGTTCAAGGAAGTCGACCGCAAGTGCCTCGCGACGATCGGTCTCGTGGCAGGCGGCGGGCACAAGGAGAAGCCGTTCGCGAAGAGCGGCAAGAAGTTCTGGGCGTACCACGGAAAGGCCAAGGCGTACTTCAAGGTCAAGGGAGTCGCGATGAACCCGGTCAACCACCCCCACGGTGGTGGCGGCCACCCGCATGTCGGTACCCAATCCAGCGTGGGCAGGAACACCCCGCCCGGCAGGAAGGTCGGCAGGTTGGCTCCTCAGAGGAAGAAGAGGAAGGTGTGATGAATGGCCGATGAGAAGAAGAAGGACGCTCCGAAGCAAGATGCGAAGGCACCAGCAGCAGGCGGGAAGGCCCCTGCGGGCGGGAAAGCCCCAGCGGGCGGCAAGGCACCGATCGTTGGCGGCAAGGCCGGCGCGGCTGCTCCAGCAGCCGCTCCAGCTGCGGCCCCAGGTGCGGCCCCAGCGGCTCCAGTGCCTGAGAAGAAGGCGAAACCCTCCGCGCGGTTCACGGGATCAGCCAAGGCCGCGAGAAGGAAGATGAGGAAGAAGAAGAGCCAGATCCAGGCGCGCAGGAAGAAGGAGTTCACTTACAGAGGCTACACGATGGAGGAGCTCCTGAAGTTGCCGTTCGCAGAGATCATAGAGCTGCTCCCGGCGAGGGCCCGAAGAACATACATCCGTGGCCTCAACTCCGAGCAGGAGTCGTTCGTAAGGAGGCTCAGGGCATCGGAAAAGCCCGTGCGGACGCACAGACGGGAGATACCCATCCTGCCCGAGTTCGTCGGCAAGACGGTGCATGTCTACAATGGACACGAGTTCTCGCCTGTGGACATAAAGGCAGAGATGATAGGACACTACCTCGGGGAGTTCGCGCTCACCAGGAAATCTGTGAGGCACTCGGGTCTGGGGGTCGGCGCTACCAGGTCCTCGAAGTTCATGCCGCTCAAGTGAGGTGAAACAATGGGATACACTCTTCAAACGGATCCGGAGACGACATCTCGCGCGGTCGGCGTGGAACTCGGCATTTCTCCCAAGAAGAGCAGAGAGGTCTGCAAGATGCTCGTGGGCAAGAAGGTCGACGACGCGAAGGCCTATCTGAAGAGCGTCGCGGCGCTCGAAACGCCCGTGCCGTACACGCGGTACAAGATGATGCTCAGCCCGAAGCCGAAGGTCGGCCCGGGAAGATACCCGAAGAAGCCCGCGCTGGCCATACTGCGCGTTCTCGAGAGCGCACAGTCCAACGCGGAGTACAAGGGGCTCGATGCGGACAACATGCGGGTGAAAGTGGCTGCCGCGCACAGGGGAAGGATAGAGAAGGCCATGATGCCGAGGGCGCAGGGCCGGAGCACCCCGTGGAACGAGCAGACCACGAACATCGAGATCATATTGGAGGAGATCAAGGCGTCCTAGGGACGACCGGAGGGAAATGAATGGCTAGCGAGAGGAAGTTTGTCACTGAGAACATCCGGAGACACCTGCTCAGGGAGTACATGATGGCCAAGGTCGGCAGGGCGGGCTTCGGAGGGCTGGACGTTCAGAGGACGCCTATGGGCACGCGGGTCACCCTCATGACCGAGAGGCCAGGATTGGTCATCGGCCGCAGGGGAGAGGCCATCAAGATGCTGACCAAGGCGATAGAGGAGGAGTTCAAGTTCAACAACCCGCAGATCGAGGTCCAGGAGGTACCCAACCCGAACCTGAACGCTCAGATCATGGCGGAGAAGCTCGCCAACGCGCTCGAGAGGGGCTGGCACTTCAGAAGGGCCGGGCACTCGACCGTCAGGAGGATCATGGACTCCGGCGCGAGAGGTTGCCAGGTCGTCATAGCCGGTAAGCTCACGGGCGCGAGGCACAGGACTGAGAAGTTCAAGGAGGGCCACATAAAGTACTGCGGCCAGGCCAAGCTGGACTTCATGGAGCACGGATTCGCGACGGCGAAGCTGAAGCCCGGTGTGATGGGCATCACGGTCCAGATCATGAATCCGAACGCGAGGCTTCCGGACGAGATCGATATCATACCTCCGCCTCCAGAGGCAGCGCCCGCAGTCGAGGCGCCGAAGCCGGCCGCCGAAATGGCCGCCGAGGAGAAGAAGGCTGCCGAGGCGGTGCAGGCTCTGAAGAAGGAAGCTGCGCCTGCTGCCGGAGCGGTCGCGAAGCCGAAAAAGCCGCGGAAGAAGAAGGCCGAGGGAGCGCCTGAGGGACCCACACCCGCGACAACGCCTTCGGGAACGCCCGCATCACCAGGAGCTGAAGAGAAGAAGGTGGTTCGGAAGCGCAAGAAGAAGGAGCCTACGGATGCGGCCGCGGTTCCAGCCAAACCGACGACGGAAGCGATCACCGAGGTGAAGCCGGAGGCGATCACACTCGTCGAACCCAAGCCGCTGGCCGAGGTACCCGAGAAGAAGCCTGAAGAGAAGAAGGCCGAGAGTCCCCCGGTCGAAGAGAAGAAGGAGGCCTGAGCCGGATGGCGTTGCTGCGACCCAAGGAGCTCAGGGCGATGAGGTCCGAGGACATCAAGGCCAAGTTCAAGGAGCTGAACGACGAGCTCATGCACGAGAGGGGCATTGCCGCGATGGGCGGGGCGCCCTCGAGTCCAGGCAAGTTGCGCGCGCTGAGGACGAGCGTCGCTCGGATACACACGGTCATGCGGGAAACGGAGCTGGCTGAGGCCAAGAAGAAGCCCGCGATCCAGAAGAAAGAACAACCCAAGGAGAAGAAGAAGGAGAAGGCTGTGAAGCCGACGAAGGAGGAGAAGAAGTAATGGCAGGAATTTGCTCGGTCTGTGGACTTCCGGAAGAGCTGTGCATGTGTGAGCAGATTGCGAAGGAACAACAGAAGATAAGGATACTCACGGACACCAGACGCTACGGCAAGATCGTGACCGTTGTCGAGGGCATCGACAGCACGGACATCGACCTGGACGACCTAGCGAGGAAACTCAAGACCAGGTGCGCTGCGGGCGGTACCGCCAAGGATGGCAGGATCGAGTTGCAGGGCGAGCACAAGAGGAAGGTCAAAGAGGTCCTCGAGGAGCTGGGGTTCTCCGTGGAGTGAGGAAACCGAGCATATGAATTCACAAGATTTCCGGAGACGAGAGCTCATAGGACTTGAAGTGGAGGTCATCGAGTCCACGTGCCAGGAGCACCTTGGAATCAAGGGCCGGGTCGTGGACGAGTCGAAGAACACCTTCACCATTGAGCAGGGAGGGCGCGAGAAGATGGTGCCCAAGGACTGCTGCAAGTTCAGGTTCGCGGAAGGCGAGGGCTCGTATGTGGTCTCCGGGAAGGACATCAAGTTCAGACCTGAGGACAGGATCAAGAAAGTACGGTAAGGTGAGATGCGATGGCGAACAAGGTCAAGAAGACAGCCGCAGCCGGCGTGAAGGACATAGGTCTCGACGTCGAGGCTCCTAAGAGCCCGTGCAAGGACCAGCACTGCCCGTTCCACGGCAGGCTGTCGGTTAGAGGGATGGTCCTGGACGGGATCGTCGTCTCAGCGAAGATGCAGGGCACGATCACCGTGCAGAGGGAGTACATGAGGTACGTTCCCAAGTACGAGAGGTACGAGAAGCGCACCAACAGCTACCTCGCGCACGCTCCTTCCTGCATACATCCGGAGCTCGGGGACAGCGTGAGCATTATGGAATGCCGCCCCCTGAGCAAGAGAGTGAGCTACGTAGTCATTGAGAATAAGAAGCAGGGGTGAGCGCGATGAAGGGCATTCCAGGAAGACAGACCAGAGGTATACCGACCGGGGCGAGGCTAAACTGCATCGACAACACTGGAGCGAAGATCGTCCAGGTCGTAAGCGTTCCCAACTACCACGGCACCAAGAGAAGGTTGCCGAACGCCGCCTTGGGCGAGATGATGGTCATCACAGTGAAGAAGGGCACCCCAGAGGTGCGCAAGCAGCTCTTCAGGGCGGTCATCGTGCGCCAGAGGAGACCGTTCAGAAGGCCTGAGGGCACGATGGTCCAGTTCGAGGACAACGCGGTGGTCCTAGTCACCGATACTGGTGAGACGAAGGGCACTGACATAAAAGGCCCGGTCGCGCGAGAGGCCGCCGAGAGGTGGCCGAGGATCGCGGCGACGGCCTCGATGATCGTGTAGGTGAATGCGATGATGACCAAAAGCACGAAGGCGAGGAAGCAGAGGAAGGCGAGGTACAACGCCCCCCTGCACAAGAAGAGACGCATGGTCTCCGCGCACCTGGACTCGGCCCTGATGAGCGAGTACAACGTCCGCTCGGTTCCAGTCAGAAAAGGGGATACAGTCAAGGTCGTCCGCGGGAACGAGGACTTCAGGAAGATCGAGTCGAAGGTCGCGAGAGTGGATGTCAAGAACCTCAAGATCATAGTCGAGAACGTCACGGTGCCGAAGGCAGATGGCACCCAGAAGCCGAAGCCTATCGACCCGTCCGATGTTGTGATCACCAAGTTGGATCTCTCCGACCCGTGGAGGAAGGAGAAGCTCGACAGCCTGAAGGGGGCGTGAGGGCAGATGAAGAAACACGTCAAGAGGATGGCCGCGCCGAACAGCTGGGCGATTCCGAGGAAGACGAGCCACTGGGTGACAAAGCCCAGGCCAGGCCCGCACGGAACACAGGGTTCGATGCCGCTCCTAGCGGTCGTCAGGGACATGCTGAAGCTGTGCGACAACTCGCGAGAGGCGAGGTTCATCATCGGTGGCCGTGGCATAACGGTCGACGGACGCGTGGTGACCGACTACAAGTTCCCGGTCGGGCTGATGGATGTCGTCACCGTACAGAAGACGAAGCTGAGCTACAGGATGCTGGTCGACTACAAGGCGAAACTGCAGCTCGTAGCCATAGACGACACGGAGAAGGGTTGGAAGCTAGCGCGGGTCGACAACAAGGCCGTCCAGAGGAAAGGCAAGGTACAGCTGAACCTGCACGACGGCAGGTGCATCGTGCTCCCGAAAGACCAGTACAAGACAGGCGATGTGCTGAAGCTCGAGGTCCCTTCCCAGAAGATCATGAAGGCGTTCAAGCTCGAGAAGGGCAACATGGCGATGCTAGTCGGTGGAGCGCACCCGGGAGCGGTCCGGGTCATCGAGACCTACCAGATAAGGAGAGGCTCTGCGCCGAACCTGGTCACATTCAAGGAAGGCGGCAGCACGGTCAAGGAGAACGTGTTCGTCGTCGGGGACAAGGCCCCTGAGATCAAGCTGCTGGAGGCGAAGGTCGCATGACCGACATGAGGGAGATACGGCTGCACAAGGCAGTTGTGAACATCGGGGTCGGGGACGCAGGCGAGCGCCTGCTCAAGGCCGAGAAGGTCCTGAAGATGATCACTGGCAAGAAGCCCGTCAGGACCAAGGCGAAGACGACCAACAGGGACTTCGGCATCAGAGAGGGCATGCAGATAGGATGCAAGGTGACGCTCAGAGGCAAGGAGGCCGAGGAGTTCGTGAAGAAGGCCTTCTGGGTACGCGAGAACCGGATCGCCAACTATTCGTTCGACCCCGAGGGCAACTTCTCGTTCGGCGTCCAGGACTACACTGACTTTCCAGGGATGAAATACGACCCCGAGATCGGCATATTCGGGCTGGACGTGTGCGCTGCCATCGGGAGACCTGGGCGCAGGATCTCACAGAGGCGCGCCCTTCGGAGGAAGGTGCCGACCAATCAGAGGGTCACTAAGAAGGAAGGCGTGGAATTCGTCAAGAAGAAGTTCGGCGTGGAGGTGGTCGATTGAAGCCCAAGAAGAAGTTCGGCAGATCAGAAGGCTGCAAGAGATGCGGCCGCAAGCGGGGCATCATCAGACGCTACGGGATGCACCTTTGCAGACAGTGCTTCAGAGAGGTCGCCCCACACATCGGCTTCAGGAAGTACTCGTGAGGTGAGATGACATGCAACAAGATACACTCAACGATGCGATGTCGGTCATCAAGAACGCGGAGAAGATCGGCCAGGGAGAGTGCTTCGTCCGGCCGTCCTCGAAGCT
>Ga0154706_146_pt1 | contig 21021 bp, 20 predicted proteins | sample Rifle2008BG13ft_FD_105566 | JGI IMG/M metagenome (GOLD analysis project Ga0154706, IMG submission 105566) | Euryarchaeota archaeon RBG_13_57_23
TCTTTCCGATATCGGCGTCACAGTTCGAAAATCACCCGATTTCGCTGTTTAATACTCTCAACTATATATTTATCATGCACTATATATACGCCGTGGAACTTCTGTGTGCATACCACATGTCCAGTTGTTGACAAAAAGGCTCCGATATCGACATGACAGTTCGAAAATCACCCGATTTCGCTGTTTAATACTCTCAACTATATATTTATCATGCACTATATATACGCCGTGGAACTTCTGTGTGCATACCACATGTCCAGTTGTTGACAAAAAGGCCCCGATATCGACATGTGCATCCGGAAATTCGGTAATTCTAGAAATAATATAATATTAACCATATCGTCACCGATAGTAACGGGAAAAGACTATTATAACCCGCGCGCGTAGGAGATACCCGGATACAATGATCGCGCAAACCCGCACAGGACTGGATTGTTCTCCCGTGGATAGATGGGTAGCGCGAGCACCGTCAAAGTGACCGGCAAGCTCCGCTCATGTGGAACTCGCCAGTACTCGATTATCATGGAGGTGGAAGTACATGCGACCAAGCAGACTCTGGAACACTTACGCCCGCGCGCGCATTGAGGGGAGCCGCCAGCCTCTCACTACGCAGGAGAAGAGGGCCGTAAGATCGTTCGCCGCAAACAGACGAACGGACTGAGATCAAACCTTTTCTTAATCATCTTCCTTCTCTCAATCCTGCATTCAACTAAGCGGACCGGGAGATCCTCCCGCGCCAGCGACCATACCACTTCTTGATGACCCCTGTTAGCGTGTCCGGGTATGGCACAGGATCCTTGAGCTTGAGGAACCAAACGGCCCCAGCGGCCCTCCCAAACGCCGAAATGAGATAGACCGCACCGAGGCCGAGCACCCAGTCCCCTCCGTAGAACTCGAGGAAGTAGTACGCGAGATAGCCACCGATGATGGATCCGGCGAATGTGGCTATCCCGACCACGGTATTGTAGACTGCGAAGTACACGCCCTTCTTTTCCTCAGGGGCAACGTCCAGAATGTACGAGAAGAACGACACGTTCGCCATCGCAGAAGCGACCCCCAACGCGACGTTGAGAACGCATATGTGCCAGATCTCCGTCGCCAGTGCGTACACGATTGGCACGGAGATGAAGGCGAATCTGGATATCAGTATCTGAGGCATGGGACCAATAACGTCAAGCAGCTTGCCGACCTTCGTTTGGAAGAACAATGTGGATGCTCTCTCGATCACTACGATGATGCCGATCTCAAGCGCACTTGCCCCGAGGACTATCATGTAGGTCAGATAGAGCAGTGGCCAGATCAACGACATTATGAAATTGTATGCTGAGTTGAGAGCCACCAGGTTCCTGAAGTATTTGTTCTCAGTGAGGTCCTTGAAGAATATCAACGATTTGATGCTGAAAGCGAAAAGAGTCTTCGGGGACGCGAAGAGCCTGCGCTTTTCCTCAGCGATCTCATACAAGACGAGCGAGCCGATTATCCCGCTGCCGCCAGCAACGAAGAATGGTATAGCGAAATCCTTCATGGTCGCATTCTCATCTGGAATTATCGCGCCTGCGAACAGCGTCCCCACGAGACTTGCGACGGATGATATAGCGAAGAACCGACCCATGACCGACCCTCGGTCCTTCACCGTCGTGACGTCCCCAACGAGTGCAGACCAGGTGGGTATCATCATCGAACCGATGAGCATCTGGATTGCGACAAGGATGATGAGCTGCCACGCGTTGACAACCCCAACCAGGAAGAAGTAGAAGGCGAACGACATCACTCCGCCAATCGCCAGGAAGGGTATCCTGCGGCCGAAGAAGTCGCTCAATTTGCCCCAAGGAACCTGCATCACCGCTGGAAACAGGTTCATGAAAGCCTGCAGCCAGCCAAGCTGAGGGGCGTTCGCGCCCAGTGTCACCGCGAGCACTGGCACATAAGGATCGGCCATGCCTTTTCCCAGATTGACGCCAATCTGGTTCTGTACCATCTTGGACAGAATGTGGGCCTTCGCCTTTCTCTGATGCTCGGAAGAAGCGCCTGGCTCGGACCCCATAGTATCCCATCCCTGCGACGTGTGAATCACCGGAGGTTGATATATTTCAGTTTCGCACAAAACCGGCGCACAGCCCGTCTCACGAGGATCGGCCTCCATCGATCCTCCAGAGTGTCTGGGGCGGCCCGGCTGTACTGGAAATCATCCAAAAGACTATATATTAACACGAGCCGATACAGGGATGGTGGGATCTTTGACAAAGGCATATTGTGTCAAGTGCAAGAAATCCGTCGAGATGAAGGACCCGAAGAAAGTCAAGCTCAAGAACGGAAAGCCAGCTACCAAGGGAACATGCCCTAAGTGTGGCACCAAGGTCTTCAGAATCGGTGGCTAAACCGCTTTCCCCAAACCAAATCCAGAAGACCTCGAACACGCCTGCAACTCACTATCGGGGGTCTTCTGAGAACGTTTTTGTTCGCTTCAGGTAGCGTCCTCGCTCCGCCAAAACCCGCAGGGCCCTAATCGAACGCCAGATCGTAGGATAAGCCAAGACACCTTTTCTCTCAAAGCTAACGAGTATCTCGGCCGTTCGCTCACCCCCGAAAGCACTGACCACAATCGGCACTCCTCCAGGCTTGGACCTCTTCTCTGCGATTCCAATGAGAGCATCTGTGACGCCAGGGGGTTGAAGCTCGAGTGACATGAAGATCCCGTCGACGCCTGGATCATGCTGCAGGATTTCCAGGACTTCGTCGTACATGGCATCGGTCACGCCGGCTGTGAGGTCAACGGGATTGCTGACGGAAGAGAATCCTGGGACCACTCTCCTGAGCGACGCAACCGTGGGCTCAGAGAGCTTAGCAACCTTCAGGCCAGCGCCATGATCGCTGGATTCCGCAAGGTCGATTCCTATCACGCCGAATCCACCAGCGCTCGCGACAACGCAGATCCTGTCGCCCCTGAGGTGCCCCACATGAGCAAGGGCTCTCGCAGAGTCAGCAAGCTCCTCTTCATCATAAGCCCTCATGACACCGACCTGTCGCATGATGCTGTCGACGATCGTGTCCGATGAGCTGGCGAGAGCTCCCGTATGTGAGCTGGCCGCCAAGATCCCGGATTTCGTCCGCCCGGACTTCAGAATAACGACTGGCTTCTTCCTCGTCACCTTCGCCGCTACCTTCGAAAACTCCTTCCCGTCGGAGAAGGACTCGAGATACATCGCTATGGAACCGGTCGATCGGTCACTGCCGAGGTAGCGAAGGAGATCGTTCTCGTTTATGTCCGCCTTGTTGCCGAGGCCGACGCAGGCCGACACCCCCATTCCGGAAGCTGCTGCCCTCTCCAAGAACGAGATAGAGACCGCACCGCTCTGGGACAACATGGCGATATTCCCCCTGCCCGGTCTGGGACTCCTCTCTCGGGGTATGAAGAATGTATCGAGTCCGTGAGCTGGAACGAATACTCCCATCGTGTTCGGTCCAAGCAGCCGCGTGCCAGAACCTGAGACCGCATCGACGAGCTCCTTCTCCAGCCTCGCGCCTTCGGGACCGGATTCCTTGAATCCTGACGCGGTGACAACAACGACGCCAACTCCCTTCTTCACACACTCCCTGACAGGACCTAACGACGCGGATGCGGGCAGCGAGACGAGGGCGAGGTCGACCTTGCCCGGTACATCCATTATCGACCCGTAGCATCTCATTCCGAGCAGCTCTTTCTCATGCGGATTGACAGGATAGAGGGAGAACGCGCCAGACGACAGGTTTCTCAAGGCGATATGGCTCATCTTGCTTGGATTAGCCGATGCCCCGATGACAGCCACAGAGGACGGCTTGAAGAGCTTGTCCAGGTCTCCTGACATCAATCGCTGATGGGATTGCAGGATATTATCTGTTGTTGGGGGAGAATGGGACATTTACGCGCGGGGATGTGTCTGGCCTATCGAGTGGAATTCAGAACCTTAAAATACGGTGGAGTCAATAACACGGTTTACGTCGTTGACCAGAAGGGGGAGAGCTGGTGGAGCTTAGGGACATCGTTAGCGATTCACGACACGTGACGATCAAGTCAAGTGCGACTGTGAGCGACGCCCTCGTCGCAATGATCGAGAACAAGACCGATTTTCTGTTGATCGACAGGGACGAACCGAACGACGCACATGGCATTGTCACTCGATGGGACCTGGTCGAAGGGCCCATAGCCCGTGGTCTGGACCTGGCGACCACCTCCGTGATGGAGTACGCCAGGAAGCCGCTCGTGGTCATGAACAATCTGGATTTGGACATTAGGTGGGTCGCCAAGAAGATGGCAAACGAAGGTGTATCGAAGATCGCGGTGTTCGACGGTGAGAACTTCCTCGGATTCATCTCGGACGTCGACGTCCTGAAGGCGGCGGCATCTAAAGTCAGGAAGACCAAGGGGACCAAGAAATGAACGCGAAATCTCTGATTCTCAAGGATGTCGTCAAGACATTCGAATTGCCAACCATCCAACGGGATGCCACTGTGGCTGCGGCAATCCGGATGATGATGGAGAACAACAGATGGTCATTGCTCGTCCCCAGAAGGAACAAGACTGACGCCTACGGGATCGTGACGAAGAAGGATTTGATCACCAAGGTAGTCGCGGAGGGGAAGGATCCGGCCAGAGTCAAAGTCAAGGATGTGATGTCGAAGCCGCTTGTGATACTTACCAACCTTTCGCTGGACCTGAGATGGGTAGCAAAGGCTATGGCGAACTCGGAGGTCTCCACGATCGTGGTCTTCGACAAAGGCGATTTCTACGGATATGTGACCGAAGGCTGCATCCTAGAAGGGATGTACAACGCGTTGAGAAGGGCAAAGCTGGAGCAGGGCGTCGACTTCGTCTCCTGCTGATTCAGTGAACACTCGGCCTACGAGGAGGGGAGCTACACGACGAACGAATCGGGGAGCAAGAAGCACGAGCGCAAGGGGATCGCGGTCTACCTGTGCACGTGCAAGGGGGCCATAGGGAACAAGGTCGACCTCAAGAAGATTGCTGAAGAGCTCCAGAAGGACCCCAGGGTAGTCTCGGTAGGCATTCATGAGGCGCTGTGTCTCAAAGAGGGACAGCTGTTCCTGCGAGAGGAGGCGGCATCGAAACACTTCGAGCGCGTCGCCATCGGAGCTTGCTCGCCGAACGTCCAAGGGATGATAATCACGAGGGTGCTCGAGGAGGAGGGGTTGAACAAGTACCTCGTCGAGCAGGTCAACATTCGGGAGCAGTGCGCTTGGGTTCACGCGGACAAAGCCGAGGCAACGAAGAAGGCGAAAAGCCTTGTTAAGGGAGCGCTCGCGCGCGCCGAGAAGCTGATACCGCTCGAGGACATCGACATCCCGATAACGGGAAAGGCCCTCGTGATCGGAGGGGGCGTCACGGGTATGCAGGCGGCCCTCGACATCGCAGGCCAGGGGTTCAAGGTCTACCTCGTCGAGCGGACCGCGGAGCTGGGCGGAAGGGCGTACAAGCTCAGCATGACATTCCCGACGCACAACTGCGGTATCTGTTGCATGCAGTACTGCAAGGAGTGTGTCTTCACTCCCAAGATAGAGGATGTCCTGCAGAACAAGAACATCGAGCTGCTGCTCGAATCCGAAATCCAGGATATCACGGGAGGATTCGGCAAGCGCCATGTGGTTGTGAAGACGTCGAAGGGACCGGTCGACCTGGATGTCGGGACTATCATCGTCGCAACTGGGTCCAAGCTGTTCGACCCCAACAGGATATCCGAGCTGAGGTATTCGAACCCGGACGTCGTGACCACGGTCGAGTTCGAGCAGCTAATAGTCGAGCAGAGAGAAAGGGGAGGCGGGCTCAAGAGGCCCTCAGACGGCAAGACTCCGAAAACCATCAATTTCATTCAGTGTGTTGGTTCCAGGGACAAGACGAAGGGCAATCTCCACTGCTCGCTCGTATGCTGTACATACGCCATCGGCCAGGCAAGGGAGATCAAGCGAATGAACCCCGATGCGAACGTCTACATACACTACATAGATCTGAGGGGACCGTACAGGGGATTCGAAGAGTTCTATCAAGCCGCAAAGGAGGAGGGGATCAACTTCGTCCGGGGAAGGATCTCCGAGATTGTCGAAGACAAGGGAAAGGTGTTCGTGAGGGCCCTTGACACAGATGCAGACGTTCTCCTCAACATCGAATCAGACCTAGTGGTTCTTGCGGTCGGCCAGGAGCCCTCGGAAGGGAGCGACGCACTCGCGAAGATGTTGCACATCCAGACTGACATCGACAAGTTCATGAAGGATATCAACCCGATGTTCCCTTCAGAGTTCAGACGCGGGGTGTACATCGCTGGAACCGCTCAGGGACCGAAGGGGATAAGGTACTCCATCGAGGACGCAAAAGCCGCGGCCGCGAGCGCGATCGAACTCATGAAGAAGGGCTCGATTAAGTTCCCGAGGATTGTCGCCTTCGTGGACGAGGAGCGGTGCAGAGGCTGCGGAAGGTGCGAGAAGGCCTGCGAGTACGGTGCCATCACAGTCACGAAGGACGAGAAACGAGGCGTCCTTGTCTCAAGGATTGATGAGATAGTCTGCGAGGGGTGTGGCCAATGCGCGGTGGCCTGCTGCAACAAGGCTATCACCGTCAACGGCTACCGACCGGAACAAGTAGAGGCAATGGTAAGGGCCATCACGGAAGATATCCAGGGGGTGTCCTCCGATGAGTGAGAAGTTCGAGCCGACCATCATCGCGTTCACCTGCACCTGGTGCGGATACCCCTCGGCGAGCCTTGCCGGCGTGAACAAGATACAATACCCTCCGAACATCAGGATAGTGAGGGTCATGTGCACCGGAAGCGTCGAGCCAGGTGTGATAATGGACGCTTTCGAACACGGTGCCGACGGGGTCATCGTCATCGGCTGCCTGATGGACAACTGTCACTACGTATCGGGCAACAAGAAGGCGCAAGAGCGCGTAGACGCGCTGAAGAAGCTATTCGACATAATGGGTCTGGACTCCAAGCGGCTGAGAACAGAATGGATCAACGCCTCGGAAAGAGCGAAGTTCGCGAAGACTGTCAGCGAGTTCGTGGAAGAGGTTCGCAAACTCGGACCCCTGGGTCTCGAGAAGAAGAAGGTCAAGAAGCAGAAGACTCAGGAGCAGGTGAAAAAGGCGGTGAAGCAACTAATCGAGGACACTGGAGCGTTCGACTGTGTCGAATGCGGCAAATGCACGACGGTCTGCCCGATCGCGAAGTACGACACGACCTTCGCCCCGAGGACCCTCGTGCTCAAAGCGATGGAAGGTATCGTCGACAACATAGCGACCGACAAACACATCTGGACTTGTAGCACATGTGAGCAGTGCAACTCGATGTGCCCATACAAGGTCGACTACACCGGGTTCATCAGAGGTATGAGGGAGGAGGCTGCGGAGTTCGGTGCCGAACCGTCATGTTCGCAGGGCGGACTGATACACTCCATCCAGAGGATCATGGCCAACAGCGACCTCAAGCAGAAGAGACTCGAGTGGGTCAAGAAGGATTTGAAGATCTCGGACAAAGGCGACGTCTTCTACTTCGTCGGGTGTCTGCCACACTACGACGCGATATTCTACGACCGTGAAGGACTCAAGATGAACGAGATAGCCGAGAGCGCCGTCCGCATCATGAACAAGGCCGGCGTCGTGCCAGTAGTCAGTTCGAGCGAGAAATGCTGCGGACACGACCTCAACTGGACCGGAGACGAAGACAACTTCGAGAAGTTGATGGAGCACAATGTCGAGCTCGTCAAGAAGTCAGGGGCGAAGAAGGTCGTATTCACCTGTCCCGAATGCTACAGGACATTCAACAACGACTACCAGGCCCTGATGGGAGACCTACCATTCGAGATGGTCCACATATCAGACTACATCAATGGACTCATCGAATCGGGAAGCCTGCAAATCGACGCCACCTCCGCGAAGCCGTACTCCTTCACATATCATGATTCGTGCCGTCTGGGCCGACATTCTGGGGTATACGATTCGCCAAGGACCTTGGCAAAGGGGTTCGCTGGCGCGAAATTCATCGAGATGGAGAACACCAGAGACAAAGCCCTGTGCTGCGGCGTGAGCGCCTGGGCCAACTGCAATGCGAATGCGAAGAGGATGCAGATCGAGCGCGTCATGGAGGCGAAGAAGGTCGGCGCCGATCGCATGCTGATGTTCTGCCCCAAGTGCCAGATCCACATGAAGTGTGCGATCTCCGAGAAGATGCCCGTCGACCAATCCGCAGTGGACGTCAAGCTCGAGGATTTCACCGTCGCGATGGCCAGGCTTTTGAAGCTTCTCCCAGAAGAGACCAGTGCGTCAAAGTAGACTCGTGTGATAGCATCAGAAAGAAAAGGGATTTGCGCGGGAGCCTCGGAAGGCTCCCGAAGGTTCGTTTGCGGCAGCTCAGTAGTACTTGGTCGCGGTGGTAATCTGCTCGTCGACCAGGATCTTCCTTCTGCCGAGTTCCTTGAAGAACGCCTCGGGCTCCACGGTCGCCTCGGCTGGGAACACACCTGCCTGCTTGATCCTCTTCGTGTGCTGCCAGTGTGCGACAATCGCCGGTGGCACCGCCGTGTCCCTGGCCGATGAGACGCCCCTCTCCGGGTCGTTCCAAGTCACGATGAAGTAGGTCGCCGTCTTGGGCATGCCGTCCTTCTTGCCGACGCAGTCGATCCTGAAAATGTCGTACTCGAACTTCTCCTTCGGCGGCGCTCCTCTGCCGTCAGAGATGCCCTTCTGGTACATCGCCGTCAGGTAGTCCAAGGGTGAAACCTTGCCGCCCCCGATCTCGATAGGCTTCTCGTCAGCGAATCCGAGCGCCCTGAGCGTCAGGAAGGTGTTCATGTCCATTGCTGGAAACCCGATTCTGAAGGTGACGTTCTTCGCCTTCAGGTACTTGCCCATCGTCGCCGGCTCGGAGTGCTTGATGTAGTATGCCTTCACCTTGCCGATCGGCTCCGGCATCAGAACGTCGGTCTCCCCGCCAAGGATCTTCTGCTTCTCGTACTTCCCGTTGATCCACTGGACGGACTCCTGTGTGAACTCGTCGAGTACGGTCCTGATAGAGTAGCCCGGCCATCCGGCCTCCTTCACAGGCAGCGTGTTGCCCCACGCACAGACAATGTCGATCTTATCGATGCTATCGAGCTTCTTTGCGCCCGCGGCACCGGCGATGTTCGTCATCCCTGGTGTGCTACCAAGGCCGATGGTCGCGTTCACACCCGCATCCACCCACTTCTTGTGGAGGTCAATCTGCTTCAGGCACGTGTCGAAGAACCCGCCAAGGTCCGTGTAAGTCGCACCGCCTTTGACGCAGGCCTCCATCACGCCCAGGTTGGTCTGGTACCAAGCACAGTTGACGACAGATTCGACTTTCTCTTTCTTGATCGTCTCGAGGACTTTGTCCACGTTGTGCGCGTCGATCTCCATCAGCTTGACCTTCTTGGTCAGCTTGAGGTCATCCATAGCCTTCTTCACGTTCGCCATTTTCCGGCTCGAGGCGATCACGTCCTTCTCACCGCAGAACTCCATGAGGTCCTGGACAGTGTAAGCACCGATCTGCCCCGAGGCACCTAGAACCAGCATGCTCATCTTCTGCACACCTCCATCTCTTTGATCCAAACAGTCTCTCCAAAAACGGTCTTTTGGACTAGACAGTCACCGTACAATTACATTCTACTTAAACCTTGCTGGATTAGGCTGCGAGGATTTCACACGAAACAGCAACTTGACGGGTTCTTCTTGAAAATCGAAGTAATTTTTGCGCATTCTGTGCAACGGAATACGAAAAAACAACCCTCAAAATAAATCGATGCTCGGACTAGCACAGCCCCGTCATCAGGTTATCTGACCTTGACGCGTTTCCTCTTGACTTTCTCCACATCCACCTCGTAGATGTTCTCCACATGACGGAGTGTCGTGGTATCCGGATTCAGCGCCGTCCTCGATTCAATATTGATGTAGTAAGGCCTGCAGACGAGATCCGAGGTGTAGGCGGAAATCTCAATTCCTCCCTTGTCGACCTTTATCTTCACCTGGTCTTCCGGCACGTTGGGGAGGTCGACCTTGACGTTGAACTTGTCGTCGCTCTCGTTCACCTTGAACTTAGGCGTGATCGGCAGTGGGCGGATGCGTTTAGTTATCGGTTTGTCATCGTTGCCCCAGATCAAGTGGCTCAGCCCGTGCTCAAGACGATCGAGCTCCGCGTCGATGTTGCGTATGAGGTCCTCTGCATCCCAGAACTGCGACTCCTCGACAATCTCTCTGAGCGTCCTGGGCTTCCGGAACTCGTCAGCCATACATGTACGACTTCCCCAGGCGCTCGGCCTGACCTTGTCTCGCAGACAGCATCTCCTTTGTCCGCTCCACGGTGGCCTTCACGTTCTCTTCTATCATCTCGGCCTCCTTGTAGAGCTCCTTGAGGTCGAGCTGCAGGCTCGGTACCAGCTTGGTGAGGGATTCCACTAGCTTCGCCGCACCCCTTGCGTCGGGGTACATTGCGTTTGCCTCAACGAGGAGACATACCGCATCTCTCCCGGTCCTTTCAGCCTCGCTCAGCAGCGCGCCTGATACGCCGGTGATCATGCCTACCTTGAACTGTTCGATCCCCGCTTTGGTGAGCGTGTCACGGGCTGCGGAGGTCGATCCCACGCCGAAAACGCGTATCTCCTTGTCGGCCTCGGCGCCTTCCTGGTTGACCATGAGGCCCTCGAGGCACACTATCTGTTTGAATCCGTTCTTTGCAGCCCATTCGAGCAGCGTCTTTGCGAGCGATGTCGAGAGCGTCAGGGGTATCTGGAACTCGGATGTCATGATGAACATGTCCTTGTGTCCCAGTATCCTCAGTGGATAGCTGGGGATCCCATCCTGCACCAAGGCGGCCGGGGGCACGTCGTCCGAGAGGACGTACGCGGTCCGCTCCATCTTCAGCGACTCCGCAACAAAACTGCCAGCAATCGAACCTACCATGCCAACGCTCGGAAATGCGGTGACCAGCGTGCCACTGATCACCTTCGCTCCCACTGCGAGCTGGATTTCGAACATGTCCGCCCAACTCCAATTTCCACACTCATACATCAGATATAGAACTTGTGACGAACCTTTCTTCAGCGGACCTCCGCGATGGCATCGATCTCGACGAGCGCATTCTTGGGCAGATCCGAAACCCCGACAGTAGACCGAGCTGGCTTCCCGTCGATGAAGTGCTTGGCATACGCATGGTTGACCTCATCGAAATCCTTCATGTTCTTCAGGTACAACGTCACTTTGACAACGTGCGACAGCTCACTGCCCGCCGTGTTTAGGACCGCTCGAAGGTTCAGTAGCGCGCGCTCGGCTTGTTCAGCCGCGGACTTACCGGCGAGCTCACCGGTGAACGGATCAAGTCCGAGCTGTCCTGAGCAGAATACAAACTCCCCGCACACAATCGCTTGGGAGTACGGTCCTATCGGCCTAGGCGCCTCGTTCGTGAATACCGGCTTAGATCTTGCGGCCATCTCCTCACGCTTCCCTGCGTTTGCTCCTGTCGAAGACAACCTCGCCTCCGAGGACGGTCTCAACGACTGACACCGACCCGAGGTCGGTGGCCTTTCCGAAAGGATCTGCGGACAGGACTACGAAATCCGCAAGTTTCCCCATCTCAAGAGTTCCTTTCAGATCCTCTTCGAAGGATGCGTACGCAGCATCTCGGGTATATGAGGAAAACGCGTCCTTGACAGATATCCTTTGTGCCGGATGAGGGGCGCGCACCGCCGATAGTATCCCATATGCTGGCGAGAACGGCATGCAATCCGACCCGAAAACTAGCTTCACCCTCTCGTCGAGGACTTCGCGGAAGGGGTTGTTCCGTGATGTGCGCGCCTTCCCTAGCCGCGCAAGGTACATTCCGTCGGTGCCGCCCCATTCGCCTATGAAGTTTGGTTGCATAGAGGCGATCAGCCCGAGTCTCCTCATGGTCTTGAGGTGAGCGCGCGAAGGGAGCTCGAGGTGTTCAATCCTGTGTCTGTGGTTGTTCCTTGGGCTTTTGTCCAATGCCGATTTGAGAGCTGCTATCGTGACGTCGATCCCGACATCACCGATCGCGTGGATCGCCAGCTGGATGCCGGCAGCGTTCGCGCGCTCAACAATGGCTTCGAAATCCGACTGGTCATGGACAAGGGCGCCCTTGTTCCCTGGATCGTCCGCATATGGATCTGACACAGCTGCTGTCCTCGCACCAAGAGCGCCGTCACAGAATACCTTAAGCCCTCCGAGCTTCAGCATCTCAGACCCGAGGCCAGGCGTAAGGTGTAGAGCTAGGACCGAATCAATGTCCTCCGAAGGGATATTGAACCATACCCTAACGCCGAGCTTGTGCGCGCGTTCCGCCTCCCGGTACAGGGCGATATCAGCGCTCTGGCCGTTATCATGAATAGATGTGACTCCAAGCGAATGAGCCTTCCTTATCGCATTCTGAAGACCCTTCCTGCGCTTCGCCTCGTCTGGGGCGGTGGCGGCTCTAGCTATACTCACTGCACTCTCTCTCAAGATGCCTGTGGGTCTTCCAGACGAATCTGTTTCCACGTCCGGCGTTCTGGAATCGATCCCCAGAAGTGACACCGCCTGGGAATTGACTGTCGACATGTGTCCGCATACCCTATGGGCCACCGCGGGATTGTCAGGACATGAGATGTCCAGGTCCTTCCCCGTCACGAAATGCGGGTTGGTCCACCCGCTCTCCTTCCACCCAGTGCCAATAACCCACTCGCCCGGGGGAACCTTCTTCGCCGCTACCCCCATGAGCGCGAGCGCCTCCTCCTTCGACCTCGTCCGGGTCAAGTCCACGTTCATCGCATCGACGCCCATCTGTACGAAATGCGTGTGCGAATCCACGAATCCAGGCGCGACGACTCTACCGCCCAAATCGTATCTGCCGCATCCTCTCGGGGCTTGTCCCTTGACTTCTCGGTCATCCCCGATAGAGACAATCAATCCATCCTCCACAGCCAACGCACTGACCGTTTTGGTCTTGGGGCCCAAGGTCACAATCTTGCCGTTGAAGAAGACTGCGTCCGCACACCTGACCTTCATGCTCGATCCCGACACAGGTGAACGCATGGCGAGAATATTACCTTTGACAGAAGCGCAGAGGTTCATTTCGTGGAAAGCATCATTTCGACGAGTGTCTGAAAAGCCTGTTCCACGTTGTACCCCGTCTTCGCCGAGGAGAGCAATGCGGGCGAATCGTTCTTCTTCGCGAAGACCTCGAGGTCCTGGAACGGTATCCTGGTCTCCTCTCGCAGGTCGCACTTGTTACCCAAGAAGACGATGGGCACCTTGCCAGTGGTAGCCGTCATGGCCTTGATCCAGTACCTGAGCTCCCCAAGGCTCTCTTTGCTCGTGACATCACAAACGGCGAGCGAACCCTGGACCCCGTAGAAGTACGCCTCCCGAAGGACCTCCCTGAAACTCGGCTGACCCATGATGTCCCAGATCAGAAGCGTGACTTTCTCCTGGGCGCCGGTCGTCGGATTCTTGATATCGATGTCTTTCTTGGTGACTTTGGTACCGATCGTTGCGATGTATTTGTCATCGAAGACATCCAGGACGTATCTCCTGATCAAACTCGTCTTTCCGACTCCGACATCGCCGATAAGACAGATCTTGAGCTTTCTAGTCTCTTCTGTTTGTGCCAATCGCTCGGACCTTCCTAGTTGTGCTGATGTATGGACAGGTTGCGTATAAAATCTTTCCACGACGGTTGCTCCGAGGTGCCTTGTGCAAATCCCGATTGCGAAATGGGTGAGCCGCACCTGATTTCGATGACTGCGAACAAAATAGCAAGACACTTATGTTATGAAAGCGTTCTACTATGTGTGGATGCATCTGAGTCAGGGCAAAATAGCGCATCATCACGGCTCTTGGATGGGGAAGATGCATCGGGAAGCCACATCAGGGTCACTCCCTGAGCCGAAATAGGAGGAATAATATGGCCTGCGTAAAGTGCGGAAAGAAGACCAAGAAGAAAGCAACCAAGAAGAAGAAAAAGAAGTAACTCTTGCGAGCTGGACTCCTCTAATCTTGGAGGGTAACTAATGGCTCCGAAGAAGAAAAAGACATCCAAGAAAGCTGGCAAGGCTCGGAAAAAGAAGAGTTACTACATGGGCAAGGAGATTCGAGCTTCGCGCTCAAGATGACCTTGCGAACTTCGGAATCACTTGTCCAGTGTGGCGCGGATCAAACTCCTTCAATACTCTTTCTCCTTTGATCTCCATACACTTCCTCGACACCAATGCGTTCAATGAGTACGGAAGCCGCATCAACCGCGATCCACCCTCGGTGACCCACTCATCGATATCGTATCTGGCAGCAAACTCCTTGGCAATGGTCTTACGCTGTCCCACCGACAAGGAATACGCCGGCTCGTCGTATACGACGATGTGGAAACCCCGGCCAGAGTAGACAACGCGCACGTCACGGTAGGAGCTGCACAGCTCACATAGGAGTCTTATCGCTTGCCCCCTTACCTGCTTGAACTCGTACATACAGAATGATAGGCCGCTGCCGCGCGCAATCTTATCCCCAATATGACCATGATAGGGGCAGTCGACGTTTTCTGGATCCAGATCAAAGGCGAGCTGCTGACCGTCATAGTTGTAGCACTTCTTGCACGCGCGTGGCCGGTTTCCGCATCGAGCACAGTCCCGAACATCCAAGTATCTGTTGCGGTCATAGTAGAGTCCTTCTGGAAGATACTCAACAGCATACTCACGGACGTCCCGGGCTGATATCCAGTCGTCGATGATCATGACATCATTCTTATGAGCTGTGTGTGCCTCCGCGACGATCCCTGTGTGTCTCCCCAGGATCATCGCGAACTTCATATTCCGCGAACGGTCGCCGATCCAACGGCTCAGACCATGTACGTCAAACTCGCGTTCGTAGAACGATTTCCGCTCTGCCAATGTCGATGCGCGGAGTCCAGTGGGGAATCGATGCACACGGGGAGAGCTGCGACCGCCGAAATAAACCCTCTCCAAACACACATATGGCGGCTTACCGTTGACGCTCAAGGCCGCGCATGACGAAGAAGCCCAGACTCCTTTGGATCATCAGCTTCCATCACGCCTGCAACGACGGGACCCTCATGGCGCTTGTCGCCCTCCTGCCGATCCTTGTCGAAGAGATGGACCTATCGTACTACGAAGTCGGCCTTTTGGGTTTCGGCCTTCTAATCACAGTCGTGGTCCAGTACATAGTAGGCAGGTTCGCGGACCGGGCGTTCTCGCGGTATCTCCTAGAGGTGGGAGCCTTTCTGATGGGGGCGACCTTCGTGCTCATGCTCTTCGTCAACGATTTCATCGGCCTCTTCCTCGCGGTCATCTCCATGCGGCTTGGGGCTGCGTTCTACCATCCAGTCGGCATCAGCTGGATAACTAAGGAGTACGCCGGCGAGTACCTGGATACAGCACTCGGGGTCCAGAGCGGCGTCGGCAATTTCGGAGTCATCATAGCACTGGGCACCTCTGGATTCCTGGGCGAACTCCTGACCTGGAAGGCTCCGTGCGTCCTTTGGGCAGGCTTGAACTTCGCGGCCGTATTGATGGGGATTGTGATGATACGCCGGGAGCACGCACCTGTTCAGCAGAGCGCAACGTCCAAGATGATGAGCCCGCTGAGCACTGCCAGAAAGATGTGGATCTTGATCTTGCCCATAATCTCCGGCGGGGCCCTCTACCAGATCACAACATACTTCGGGCCTATCAAGCTCACGAAGATTCACGACTGGAGCGCAGGTAACGCGGATCTGGCATTCGCGATCTGGATCGCTGTGGGGACCATCACTTCCTACTACTTCGGAGTCATGAGCACCCGCTTCGGCAAGAAGCAGCTGTTGGCAATGGGATATCTGGCTAGCCTAGTGGCGATCCTGGTGATGGCGCTGACAGCCGAATGGTTCCTCATCACCCCCGCCCTCGTGATCTACGGAGCGTTCCTATTCATGACCTACCCAGCGCTCTTCTCATACCTGACCGAAGTGACCGAGGTGGGCGAACGCGCTACGGCGTTCGGTATCCTCTTCGGGTTCCAGCTCGGCGGAGGGGCCGTGTTCGTCTTCTTGAGCGGCATAGTGGCCGACCTTCTCGCGAGTCCCGACTACGCATTCTACATAGGGGCGGTGCTCTCGGCAGCGTCGCTTGCGACGGTTCTCATGATCAGGGATACGAGGATCAACAACAAGCACACTGGCCGAGCCTAGATACGGCCCTTCCTGCCCGGCTGCAACTTCGGCGCGGGAGTCATGTCCTTTGCATATGGAAGTCCCTCGGCCTGCATCTCAAACTCGTGGACGACCCTTCCGAAGCCGGTCTTGGATTGCCGTTTCTGCATCCAGAATATCAGTATGTCCAACATCACAGCCACGATGCCCGTGAGATAGACCATGTCGAATATGTTCGCACCTCCGACGCTGAGAATGACCAGCTCGCCAGAAGGAGGCTGCGTGGCAAGAATGTCAGTCAGATGGAACACATCCGCACCGATCAGCGTTCCAAGCACCCCCGACAGATAGGCAAGGGGCGCAGCCCTGCTCACATCCACCCAAAACGTCGATATCGAGAAGAAAGCGGCGGCCAGGGCCGGCACGAATGCGAATTCCAGGTCCGCTACGATACCGACTCCTGGCTCCGCCCTCGTGATGAAGAATGTTATCGTCGCAACTATGACGATCCCAATACCCCCCTCCGCGATCCCGACCCGTCGCGACCTCAGCAGCAAAACACAGATGATGATTGGAATCAACGCGCCGCCTATGCTTATTCCGATCCACCAGTCATTGTACGGGAAAAGAGGTATCGTGAGCCAGCCGAAGAAGAGCGTCAGTGTCAGTATGGTGCCAGCCTCCGCCCTCGTGAACCCTATCTTCTCGTACACGCGCTCCAGAGATGATATGTAGAGGAAGAACAGCAGGATGCCTATGCCGACCACGACTAGAACCAGAACCGACATGCCGATTTCTTCCGCCATTTCGATACTCTAACCTATCACATGCGATAAAACCCTAACGCCTCTTGCGCCCTCTTCTGCTCGCATCTGTCATTTTCTCGGGGTACATGCAGCCGAGCATCGACAGGTGGTACACGACGCTCTCCGAAACCGATTCCAGGCCTTCGTCGCCCAAGTATGCGAGGTGAGAGTCGCAACCACAATCAGATGATCCGAATCCTGAAATCGGTGCGCTAGCGCCAGGTATGGCAAGGATCGCTTTCGCCAGCTTGCACTCCGTTTCCTTGACTTCGGAAGGCACTGCAATCACAGCCTTCACATCAGCCTCACCTAGGAAGTAATCTATGTGCCACTTGTGCTTCTTCTTGTTCGAACGATGCCTGTCCACCCGCTGCTCGATGCCCTGCTGGGCGGAGCCCACATAGACGTACGCGCCTCGACGGAACTTGGCCTTTCCCAGAGAACCCACGCTGATGCAGCATTCGTCCTCGAGCTCGCAGATGATGCAGTACACGCCGTGCACGGAGACCAGATGGTCGACCGTGAAATCAATGTTGTCACGACGATTTTGTGCCAGCGTCATTCGAAAAGCCATATATCGGCGTATGCCATGTCGTGGACAGCGGCGAAGCTTCGGGATGGGAAAATTTGGACTCTGCCTCGCTGATATTCATTCCAATAATAGCCCTGGGGTTCATAGTGCTAAACCAGGGCGCGAAGTTCATCACGGACAATGCAGTCGCCGTCTCGCGCAACTTCGGGATCAGCAGGTTCGTCATCGGGATGCTGGTCGTATCCACCTTGGCCGCGATGCCCGAGGTACTGGTGTCCATTGTCGCACTGAAAGAAGGCGCGGAGATGATCGCGCTCGGCAACGGCATAGCCTCGAACGTCGTCACCATCGCCTTCGTCATCGGACTAACGGCGATCATCGTACCACTCAAGGTCACGAGGGAGATGATCATGCGGGACGCGGTGTTCCTGATGACCGTTACCATCGTCGCTTCCGTGCTCCTATTGGATGGAGCACTATCATTCCTAGAAGGAATCGCGCTGATGATTCTGTTCGTACCGTATGTGATGAACCTGCTGCTCATCGAGAAGAAAGGCAACCCCGAGGAGCTAGAGGAGGGCCTCGAGGAGGCCAGGATACAGCTGGAGCTGATGGGGCACCTGTTCGGAAGGAAAATAGAGATCCGTGCAGGGATACAGTGGCTCTTGTTCGGAATCCTGTGGACCGTGATGGGCGCAGAACTAGTCGTGAGGAGCATCATGCATGTCACTGACGATTTCAATCTGAATCCCTGGCTGGTGGGCATAACTCTGGTCGCACTCGGGACCACACTTCCGGACATCGCTGCGTCTTATCATGCGGCCAGGAGAGGGTTCGGCGACCTCGCTCTCGGAGAGGGCATCGGAGCGAATATCGTCACCGCGCTCCTAACACTCGGCCTCATGGGCATAATCCGGCCTTTCGAGTTCGCGAGGGCAGACATTCTGCCTGTGATCGCCGTCCTCAATCTGTCGACCTTCCTGGTCCTCATATTCATGCTCAAAGGCATGAAGATCTCCCAGTTGGGGGGCGTCGTGCTCGTCAGCACATACTTCGGCATGGTGCTCTCGGTCGTACTGCTAACTGTCCTATGACCGTCCAACGTGCTTATCTATGCTTATGGGCATTATTGGGACGCTGACATGGGGGGATTGACCACCGTGGGCAAACAGCTGATAACAGGGCTTGAGCAGGGAGAAGTGGCAGGGTACGCGCTTCTGTGCGGGGAGCCAGAGCGAGTCCCGAAGATTGCAGCTACACTAGCGGGATCGAGGAAGATCCGCCAGGTCCGCGAATACACGGTATTCGGAGGGACGATCTCGAACATCCCCGTCACGGTAGCATCTACCGGGATCGGAGGGCCGTCGACCGCCATCCTCGTGGAAGAACTGGCCAACCTCGGCGCGCACACGATGATCCGCATAGGGACCAGCGGAGGCATCGCTTCAGGGCTCGAGAAAGGCGATTTCGTCATTGCCACAGGTGCGGTGAGGGCTGACGGGACCAGCAGGAGCTACGTCTGGCCGGAGTATCCGGCGGTCGCTGACCATGAGGTTGTGATGGCGCTGGTCGAAGCAGCGACGAAGGCGAGGGCGAGATTCGATGTCGGGATATGTTTCTCCGTAGACGGATTCTATAGCGAGAACAAAGTCCTCAAGGAGGGGAAGATCGCTCCCATGTCCCAATCTGGATACATGCCATCGTTCATGGTCGACCGGCTCGATGACGTTAAGAAGATGAGAGTCAAGAACATCGAGATGGAGAACAGCGCAATATTCACACTTGCATCTCTGTTCGGGCTCAGGGCTGGCTCCATCTGCACAGTGTCAGATGTCGTCCCATGGCACCCAACGGAGAAGGTCATCGATTTCGAACAGAACATGGCAGATTGCATCAAGGTCGCGACTGAAGCTATGAAGACCCTGATCGATTGGGACAAGAGGAAGAAAGGCGCAAAGTTCTGGACGCCGTCGACGAAATGACGATACTCACTTCGGACCCTTGTGCTTCTTGGGTGCCTTCCCTGCTTCCTTTCCGTGTCTGCTCTTCTCGGAGAACGGCTCTGGCCAGTCGACCGTGTGAACGCTCGGGGAACCCTCCCGGTCCCTGAAATACTGCTGGTAGAACTCCTCCGCAAGATTCGGCACGATGGGGGCGACCAGCTTCAGAAGCCCCAGACCAACCGACCATGCGACGTACCATGCAGCTTCGTCCTTGGTCTCGAGCCTCTTTCCCTCCTTCGAGAGGTATTCGGTCGAAACGTCTTCCCTCAGGAATTCCTCGACTCGCTTGAGGGAGTCGATCGGCCGGCTCTCCTGAACGATGTCCTCGACGTCGTCCTTGAGGCGCATGAACGCCTCCAGCAGCTGCTTGTCGGGCTCCGTCAGAACCATGAGCTCGACCAACGGCTTGACCTTGACGCGCTTTGTAACATACTCTTCGAAGCTCCAGAGCTGTTTCCAGAGCCTCGTCTCCTGCCTTCTGAGGTCCAGGAGCTTCCTCGCGTCCTCGTACTCCCTGCTGTCTATGGCCTTCGCGGCGTTCCTGATCGAATCCTGGATGGCATCGACCTGAACTCCGCTCTGGCTCAGCATTGGCGTGAGCTTGAGCACGTCCTTGATGTATCCCCGCAGATGCCCATGCCACTCGAGCCTGTCCTCCATCAGATCCCTTGCCATGCGCATATTCGTCATGGCCTGGTCGAACCTGCCCTCCTTGAATGTCTCGATAGAATCCGCCACGAGTTCCTCAATGTCCTGACAGAAGACGTCCGACTTTCTCGCCTGCATGACGAGGCTCTCGGCGTGTCTGTAATATGACAGGAAGTTGACGCTGTTGTACCCTCGCTCCTCGAGTATGGACGCTGCAGCGGAGGCTATCGCGGCATGTCGGCTGAACATGCATTCTATCAGTGCGAGCTCTCCCAACTCCGACTGAGTGAGTCGTCCCAGACTCGCCCTGATCTGCTTGCGGATCTTGGGATCCTCGTCGTCATAGTGTTTGACGAGGACGGGTACGATGGAGAGAGGGTTCTTGTTGCCGTGCTCCTCGACCCAGTCTATCATCTTTCGTCTCCGACCTGGGACGAATGACCCGAGGTCGGAGACTAGGTGTCTATCAATGCGCAGGCTCTCGATGTCCTTGGACATCTCCGCATCTACATCGCTGACGTAGATTCCCTTCACCAAGAGTCACACCCAGTAATCTTAGGATGATTATGCCGATACATAAGTCTTTTCGGAATGTGCTGCGCATCCAGACAGGAGAAGGTGATGCGGCTTGCGTTGCCCTCCGACAGCATTTCAGGATGAATCTGTATAGGATTTGGAATCCCCGACTCAAAACTCCGGGGAATTCCTTCTCAGCTTGTTCTCGCGATGAAATAGACGACTACTTGTTGCCCCAGCGGCCGATCACGATGATGAGTACAATCATCACGAGTGTGATCACGATTGCCACCACGACATATCCAAGCCAGTGCATCAGGTCATAA
>Ga0154706_158_pt4 | contig 21009 bp, 12 predicted proteins | sample Rifle2008BG13ft_FD_105566 | JGI IMG/M metagenome (GOLD analysis project Ga0154706, IMG submission 105566) | Euryarchaeota archaeon RBG_13_57_23
CTCCATATCATGTCCTCCGGGAATGTCGCACGGACTCCGCGCTTATCTAGATTATGACGTAAGAGAACCGAGGGAACGGCGCCATCAAATCTTAAGTACGAATCCGTCAATACCAATCAGGTCAGTCGACACCGAAGGTGGAGAGAATGATGAGGCGCTTGGACTTATCTGAATGCAGTTCGCCTCTCGCACTCCTCCTGTTGCATGGTGGAGCGGGCGTACAGGTCGGAAAGGACCTTTCTTGATTCTTTGCAAATTGACTAGCTGTAAACCTCTTGATTGATGCTTGAGCGCTTTTCCCTCAAGTCCGCGAACGAAGAAGGTGAGGATCATGCAAGATAAACAATCGATCTTGAACGAGCTGGAGAATGGTGTGAAGAACCTGCAGCAGGAAGTGGCTGTGGAAGCTGCGAGGAAGGCCATCGCTGCAGGCGTGAGCCCAGTCGAGGCGATAGAACATGGGCTCTCGAAGGGCATCCGGGAAGTGGGCGAGAAGTTCGCCCGGAAGGAGATGTTCGTGGTCGAGCTGATCTACGCAGCGACGATCATGGAAGAGGCCATCAAGGTGCTGGAACCGGCGCTGAAGACGAGCAAGGAGAAGCGGAGTTCAGCTGGAGCGGTCGTCCTCGGGACAGTGGCAGGGGATATCCACGACATCGGCAAGAACCTCGTGAGAATCATGCTGGAAGCTGGGGGCTTCGAGGTCCACGATATCGGAAAGGACGTCCCGACGGAGAACTTCGTTGGGAAATCCAAGGAAGTGAACGCGTCTCTCGTGGGCGCCTCGTCGCTCATGACCACCACGGTCCAGGTGCAGAAGGAGCTCGTGGATGCGCTCCGGGCAAGGGGCATCAGGGCGCCGATGATGGTCGGCGGAGCAGCGGTCACGGACGAGTGGGCGAGGGAGATCGGCGCGAACTACGCATCCGACGCGAACAGCGCAGTCGTTATCGCGAAGCAGCTCCTGGGGAAGAGGTGATGGGCATGGCGGAGAGCATGAAGATCGGGTCGCTCGGAATGAAGAGATTCAAGGTGATGGACCCAAAGGACGCAGACGCCGTCCATGACAGGTCACTCCAGTTGCTGGAGAGGATGGGGATCAAAGTCTCCAGCGGCGAAGGAAGGAGGCTCCTCAAGGAGGCGGGAGCGGACGTCAACGACAACACTAAGATCGTCAAGATCCCGGGCCGCCTGGTCGAGGAGATGATGGCGAAATGTCCTCACCGGATCAAGATGGGAGCGAGGAACAAGAAGAACGATTTCGTCCTCGACGGGAAGCACTGCTACACATGCACGGACGGAGTGGGAGTCGCCACGATCGACCTGGATTCAGGAGAGAGGAGGCCCTCGACGCTCAAAGATGTGGCCGACACGGCCAGGATCGTCGACTACCTGCCCATGATGCACATGTACAACCCGCTCGTGACGCCTCTTGAGGTGCCGAAGCACGCTCACACGGTTTACGAGTTCTTGGCCTCGTTGGAGAACTGCGAGAAGCACTTCACGACCGGCTCGACCTACAGGCGCGAGGAGGCCGTGTACGAGATCAAGATGGCCGCTGCAGTCGCGGGTGGCATGAAGCAGCTCAAGAGGAGGCCGATAATCTCGACCCTCACCTGCACTACGAGCCCGATGGACCTCGGGCAGACCACCGATGCAGCGATCGAGTTCTCAAGGGCCGGATGTCCTCCTCATTTGATGGCGATGCCTTTGATCGGTGCGACCGCTCCGATGACTGTCGCAGGAGCAGTGGTACTGGGCAACGCACAGATAATCGCTCTCGCGACGGTCCTGCAGCTAGCAGCTCCAGGTTCTCCGCTATGCTACAGCACTGAGCCGATGGCGATGGACGTCCAGAGCGGCCTGTTCGAAGGACTGTTCCCCGCGGCGGACATGGTGAGGGCCGCGCATGTGCAGATGGCCAAGTACTACAAGATCCCGATATTCGTCGGAGGGTGGGGGACATGCTCGAAAGCACCTGATGTTCAGGCTGGTTACGAGAAGGCGTTCTCCGCGTTCATCTGCTATCTCTCGGGCGCGGACATGACCTCCGGTCCTGGTCTGCTGGAGAACTGGACCGTACTGAGTTACGAGCAGCTCATCATCGACCACGAGATGTTCACGATGATGGCCGATATGCTCCAGGGGTTCAAGGTCGATGACGACACGGTGCCCATGGATGTTATCATAGAGGTAGGGCACGAGGGCCACTTCATGGGGAAGAAGCACACCCTCGACCACTTCAGGCGGATGTGGCAGCCAATGGTCACGGACGGTCAGACCTACACGACCTGGAAGGCCATGGGCTCGAAGAACGCGGTCGACCACGCGAAGGACAAGGCCAAGGAGATCCTGAGGACGCATACCCCGGAGCCTCTGGCAGCCGACCTGAAGAAGGAGCTCGGTCAGATCTTGGCCGAGGCTGAGGCGAACATACCGCGGTAGAAACGCGCTCGCTCACAAACCACTTACACTTATCTTTCATATTCAGACGGAATCACGTCGGATCGAGGGGGGCAGCTCACGTGCGTGATAGAAATGGCCGGGAGCACAGGAGCGCGTCACCTGTGCCCTTTGGGTTTCAGAACCTCTTGTAAGTGGACTTCTTGGCGTTGCAGATCGGACATAGGTCGGGACCTTCGCCCTCGCCAGTGTAGCCGCAAACTGGGCACACCCAGATCTGCGCAGTGCTCGCGTCCTTCCCATCTTCCACGGCCTTCTTGGCCTCTGCGTACATCTTGGCGTGGACCTTCTCAGTCTCGAGCGCCCAGAAGGTGGATCGTATCGCGCCCTTCTCGTCCTGCAGCTCCGCGACCGCTTTGAACGCGGGGTACATCTCGTCGACCTCGTAGTTCTCCCCGTCGATTGCGTGCTGAAGGTTCTCGGTCGTCTTCTGTATCTGGCCGAGCGTGCGCCAGTGGTTCGTCGCGTGAACCCTCTCGGCGTATGAAATGGCACGGAACATCCTCGCGACCTGGGGTTTCCCCTCCTTATCAGCCTGATCGGCCCAGATGCTGTACTTCATGTGGGCCATACTCTCTCCGGCATAGGCATCGTTCAAGTTCTTCTCGGTCATCTTGCGCATGATTTCTCCTCTCAACTCTAGGAAGTCGACATTCTCAATAGACGGGACTCTTAAAGAGATTTCGCCGTGTTGTGTGGCTGGGCCCGGAGGAGAGCAACGGTTTCATACCCAGATAGCAATCAGCCGCTCACATGGACCCGCTGATGCACATACTGCTGCCGACGCTGTTCCTTCTGGCGATCAGGCTGGACCCGAAAATGGTCATCCTGCTCGCGCCGTTCACGATCCTGCCTGATTTCGATGCGGCGTTCGGGCTCCACAGAGCACTGTTCCACAGCTTCGTGCCAATCGTGATTCTCCCGGTCGCGCTGATCATCTACTCGAAACTGAAGCGACCCGAGTGGATGCTTGGGGCGCTGCTCGTCCAATTCTATCTCGCATCCCACGTCGTGCTAGACCTGGGTGGCGTCGCATTCCTTTGGCCCTTAGTCGAGGACCAGATGTACTTCGAACCCATCGTTACGTTCAACCTCCAAGGCGGCGTGAACTTCGACATCGACGTCGAGTACGGCTGGAAACCGTACGAGCCGATGACGACCACTCAATTCATTTCCGAGAGCGGTTTCGCGCTCATCTTCCTCGGGGCATTGATGGTCGTCGTCTTCAGAAAGGAGGCACTCGGTGCGGCCCGTGGAGCCTGGAGAATCATCGGTGACACTCTCTCGCGTCTGAGACGCTAGGTGGTAGAGGGCGGGGCGTGGCACATGGGAGATATTTAAACTCTTTCAGAATTTTGAATAGTTGGATTTTCGAAGAATGCTGGCCATTGCGGACCCCTTCAAGCCAGTAGTGAAATCACATTCGAGAACGAGGACTTCTCGGTTTATATAGCCACGGGGCGAGTAGATTCCTCATACCAGCTAGACAGGGCTCCGGTACCTATGTCGAATGTCTCTTCTGTTGATCCATTCGAGAGCAGCAAGAGCTTTGTGCGCACCGTCGCATTGATCGCGATAGCTTCATTCCTTTTCCTATCACCCTTCTCTCCCCTTCTCGGGCCGGTCTCGTCCGATCCGGGGTATGTTAACAACGGCGACGACACCAGAAGCTATCTCTGGAACTTCACGGACCCCGCCGACTACATCGTGACCGATGCCTCCGTATCCGGAGGCTATGGAATGCTCGAGTTCGTCAACGAGTCGATGATTGACAACACGAGCGCGATGTTCAGCCTCGGGACCATGGTGAACATCGATTCGACATCATTCGAAGACTCGCTGGCAATCGAAGATCCTTCGGTGCCCATCACGAACTTGGTCATTCAGCCTGGACTGGACGAAGGTGAGGACCTGCGCGTGGAGATGGAATGGCCTGCTTGGAACACCGAGGGGGGCACGCTGAGCATCGACTCAGAGAGTACGAGAGAGATGAGGATCTTCCTACGGTTCAATCTCTCAGCGATACCGACGAACGCCATCATCAAGAACGCGACAATCGGACTGTGGATGACCGCTGGCAAACCGATGATTGTTGACTACGGGATCTATCCCCTGAACGCGTCCTGGAATGTCAGCTCCGCCAGCTGGTCCAGGATCGATGCGACCCACTACTGGATGCACCCAGGCGGTGACTACGTCACGGAGGCGTTCTACAGAGGCCTGTTGGAGGACAGGGTGGGCTGGCACACCATGGATGTATCCAGGCTTGTCGACCTCTGGGTCCGCGGGGTAATCCCGAACAACGGGGTCGTATTTGTCCCAGTGCCGTCGGTAGGGGATGCCGAGAAGACCTTCAATAGCTGTCACGACAAGAATGACCCCGAACGCAGACCGAAGCTCGCCGTCAACTACACGATTGGCGAGGCTGTGGGCGTCTTTGAATCGCGAGTCCTTGGGGCTGGCACGAATGCCACTTTCACTTACGCGAGTTGGTCTCACAACTCCACTTCATTGGCCGCCGATGAGTTCTCCGAGCCTGCGCTGTCGAGCAGATGGAGCTGGATGAATGATCCGTTGCTGTTTGGAGGGAGCTACAACTTCGACAGGACAGGATGGCTCAACATCACTGGGAGTCCCTCAACAATCCTCGAAGACACGAACGTGACGGGCAACCTCCTCTACCAGAGCATCGCAGGCAACTTCAGCGCATCCACCAGCCTGCAGGAGAGATTCACCGCGAACACCATGGGTGCTGGTCTTCTAGTGTACGGGGACCGCCTCAGCTGGCTCGCGTTGATCAAATCCGGGTACGGTGTCGATGGCTCCATCATGGCCATGGTGTCGGAGGGCGGCGTGAGCAGGGTATTGACGAACACATACTGGGGCGGCCTCGACGGCGCCCATCTGCGTATCGAGAGGAACGCGACCTCGTTCCAGATGTTCGCGAGCACGGATGGGCAGTCATGGACCCTGGTCTCAGTCTACGACCCGCCTTACGGATTCATGGAACGACTGCTCGTAGGACTATGCGTCTTCTCTGGAGGGGCCTCCTCAAGCCCGATTGCGGAGTTTGACTTTCTCAGGGTCTTGCCTGATGGACAGGTCACGGGGCTCGAGATGAGGGTACGCACCGGAAACTCCACCCTGCTCACGGATCCGTCTTGGGGTCCGTGGGGGTCGCCGGTAGGTCCGAGTTCAGGAGCCTCTATCGGAGAGACGGGCAGGTACATCCAGTATCAAGCCACATTGGGAACACAGTGGGGGTGGCTCTCGCCCCTGTTCTCCAGCTTCACATGTTACGAAGAGAGGTTTCTCGACTACGGGACCATAACGATACCTGAAGTCAACCCAGTCGACCTGCTGGTCTGGCAGTCGATGGAGGTCACCCAGGTCATCGACAATGGCACCGTCGAGTACCTCTATTCGACGGACCACGGTAACTCGTGGTCGACCCTCGGGTTCGGCTCGAGTTTCCCATTGACGCTCACAGAGTCGTCGCTCATGCTGCAGGCAGTGCTGCGCTCGTACGACACGCTCAAATCGCCCATGATCGACACCATCGAGCTGATGTATGCAGTCTCCGTGTCATGGTTCTACGTATCAGCTCCAGCCACGGTGACCGCCGGACTTCCGTTCCTGGTCGACATCGAGGCACGCGACCCATCGAACAACATAGCCACTTCGTGGAGCGGAGACGTGACCCTGCACGCACTTGATGAGACCGGTAGCCTGCCTTCAACGAGTGAAGTCTACACGACCTTGGCAAGCGTGTCATCTGGTGTGTGTACGGTCACTAACCAACGGTACGATGTCGCCGAAATCATCCGAATAAGCGCCAACGCAGGCGGCGCCTGGGGCTTGAGCGATCCGATCACGGTCCAGCCAGGGCCTGTGGCGAGCATAGTCTTGGAGCCGGACAACGATACGATGCTCGAGCACACCAGCCTAGCGTTCACGGCCACAGCGTTTGACTCCACGGGCAACGTCATCCCAACAGCGCAGTTCGCGTGGACGGCTGAGCAATCTCTCGGTGTCCTGAACAGCGCAACGGGCAGCACAGTCCTCCTCACGGTCGGAGAGTATGACACCGGAGGCATTCTGAGCGTCTCGAGCGCCGGTGTGACCGTCTTGAGGATGATCCAAGTGCTTCCGTCCAGGCTCGCACCCGTCTTCGACGCCGCCCTTCCCGACCAGACAAGGCCCGAAGACTATGGGGAGTGGACCCTGGACATCACGAACTATGTCTCCGACGCCGAGGACACGGACTCGATGCTGAGATGGTACGCAACGAACGAATCGGTGATAGACGTCCGAGGCGAGAACAGGACGGGTAACCTGATCATGACATTCTCGACGATAGAGAACGCATTTGGTATTAACATCCTGAACCTCTTTGTGGTCGACTCGGACGGCATGAGGACTTCCGCACCGCTGAGTGTGGAGATCGAGTCCATAAATGACGCCCCGATGATCGCACACATAGAGCCCATTGTGGTGCACTACGAAGTCCCCTACACCTATGATTTCACTTACTACATCCATGACCCGGATGACGTTCTAGAGGATTTGGAGCTCAGCGTCGATGACGCGAGCGTTCCGTACACGACCGTAACCGGCTTCCTAGCAAGGTTCAATTTCCCTCAATCGATGATGGGCAGCAACCATACCGTCGTCGTCATCGTGACGGATCCCGGGCTGCTGTCGGACACCGTGCAGGTAGTCGTCAGGATCACGGACGATTTCGTCCCCACGCAACTGGATGCGCTCCCGAAATTGGTCCTGAACCAGGGCGCGACCCTGGCGGACTGCGTCTACCTGCCCGACTACTTCATTGACCCTGAAGGAGACATCCTCTACTACGCGTCCGGACACGCCCACGTGACCATCGAGATCAAGCCGGACCGCTATGTCAATGTCACTGCTCCCAGCGATTGGTTCGGAGTCGAGTACATCATCATCCAGGCCACTGACCCAGATGGCGCCAGGGCCGAAGGGATCCTTCAGGTCACCGTGCTCTGGGTTGACCTGCCGCCGACAATCGGAGACGTGCCCGACCTGATGGTCAAGTACGACGAGCGTTACGAGTTCGACATTTACCCGTATGTATACGACCCGGACGACCCGGTCGAAGAGCTCATAATCACCGCAGACGACCCGCACTGCACCTTCATGGGTAGCGTCATGGTCGTGCTCTATCCGTCTGCGATGATGAACACGGTGAACCCCGTGGTCATCACGGTGACCGGGGAGAACGTGAGCATCTCATGCCGGATCAACATCACAGTCTCCGACAACTCTCCTCCGCGGGTGCGCTCAGGCTACCCGCTCCCGGACCACTCGTTCCAGGAAGATCTACCGATGCAGTACCCCCTGACACAAGGTCTGGACTATTACTTCACAGACGCGGAGGACCTTGAGATGGCCGGCTTCGAGGCGTTCACCCTGTCCCCCGAAGTCAATGCCAGCGCTTTCAAGACGGAATCGAATGTCTGGAAGGTCGAGTTCACGACGACCCCCAACTACTTCGGTACGTGCGACCTCGTGCTGCGTGGTCTGGACAGCGACGGGGCCATCGTGGAAGAGATGGTCACGCTCGAGATAATTCCAGTGGCCGACGCACCGTTGTTGGACCTGCCGGATTCATACAGAGCCGTCGAGGGCCAGCAGATGATACTCAACATAGAGCAGTTCGTGACCGACCCCGACTCGTTCTTCGAGAGCGGCGATTTCACGTTCGAGCTCCGAATGGTTTCCGCGCTCGTGAACATGCAGGACTACACAGTCTGCATCAGCCTCTTGCCCGGAGCGCTCGTGCTCCAATACCCAACCGGGTTCCTCAGCGATCACGTCGGGGAGATCGTCATAGAAGTGAGCGTGACGGACCAGAGCGGCAAGGTCGCGAGAGACGACTTGCGCATTCTCATCGACAAAGCACCCAGCCCGCCGGGACAGGACGACTCGTGGCTTTGGCTGGCGACCGCCGTCGCGATTGTGGGAGGCGCCTCAGGCATGATAGGGGTCGCCTGGGTGAGGAGAAAGGAGCCTTTCGTCGTCCAGGACCTGATGCTCATTCACAACGACGGATTCCTCATAAGCCGTTACTCCCACCACCACGAAGGCGAGATCGACGAGAACATATTGAGCGGCATGCTCACGGCGGTCCTTGGCTTCGTCGAGGACTCGATGAGCTCTCAACACGATGGCCTGAAGTCGTTCGGGTTCAGGGACTACCGCGTCGCCGTCGAGAGGGGCGAGAGGTGTTTCGCCGCCGTCGTCTACGAGGGAGACGCCCCTGAGGACCTCGGGAAGTCACTGAGCGGATTCCTGGGCACGGTCGACAGGATCTACAGGAAGAAGCTCGCGCAGTGGACCGGGGACATCGACACGGACTTCGCCGGCATGGAAGTGCTGATGGGAGCGTGGGTCAAGGAGCACTCGAAGAAGGGAAGCAACGGGGACACAGCTATCTGGCAGACCCGAGAGCCTAAGAAGAAGGTAAAGCCGAAGAAGGTCCAGGTCGACATGATATCCGGAGAGCAAGCCGGCGAGAAACCCGCAACTGCGGAGAAGAAGGGCCCGTAAGGCGCCCATCTTATCTCGGCAACTCTCGGCAGAAGACACATCACCTCTGAGTTGCAGCCGATCACGCTCTCATTGGGGCATTCTGCAGGACGAGCGCAGGCATCCGCTCAGGTGCGGCCCAGCTCCATCTGATGTTATTTTTGGCATTGATGACAGCACCTTGTGCGTGAGCGGGTGGTCCAGCGTGCCTCGACCAATCCACTGACAGCATGTCGCCTATCAGTATGAGAAAAATGAGAACAGTTGTGGACCGCGATGGGCCCACATTTGAGAGGTTTGGGGCCGCCCTAAGCGGGTGGCGGAGGCTCAGGAGACACAGCATCTGGTTGCTGGCCCTTCCTGCGCTTCATGAGCAGCATGACCACAAGCAGAACGGCCACGATCGCCACGATAGCCCCGATGCCGATATAGATCATCAGGTTGGAGGCTGAGGGATCGTCTTCCGTCAGGTCTTCCTCCTCGACAACCACGGTCACGGACTTCGTCGCCTCCTGGTTGCCTGCCACATCGAGCGCATAGAAGTCGATCACGTATGTGCCGGCCTCCGCAAATGACAGGGAGCTGCCGAAGGTCGCCCATGAACCGCCGTCTATGCGATACATCACGCTCCCTACGCCGCTCGTTCCGTCAGTCGCATTCAGCCAAACGGTTGCGTCTGAAACCTCGCTGGCGCTCACAGGAGCGACTGTGTCGATCTTGATGATCAGGGTCTTGGTGGCCTCTATCTGGGCAGCATTGTCCACGGACCTGAACTCGTAGGTGTGCGTCCCGTCACCTGATACAACAAATGGCGCGGTGTAGGTCACCCACGAGCCTCCGGCGATCCTGTACTCGGTATAGTCCACGCCTCCGTCGCCGCCCGTAGCGGACAGGGTCACGGTCGTTGCGGACTTGTACCAGCCTGCGGAGCCCGCCGTGCCAGAGACAGCCGCTGTCGTCACGGGAGGCGGAACTGGCAGGTTCTCCGCGAGAACCAGGTCAGCATACTGGACCAGCTCCGGAGTCCACAAGAAGACCGTCGGCCAGTCGCTGCGGGCGCTGCTGAAGTCGTCATACAGGCCGTACCCGTACGAGCTCCTGAGGACGAATCCGAGCGTGTCTCCCTGGGTCGCGCCGAGCAGGGCGAGCGGGATGGCGAACTCGTAGATCCTATGGTCAATAGCCAGGGTCGGGCTGGTGCTGAAGCCCTCGCCTCCGTAGAGCCCGTCATGATCGAACGGGCTGCAGTGGTCCACCCAACCTCCGGTGTCGTAGACATAGTGCGCCTGCTCCCACCAGGAGGTGTCTCTCAGGACGAACTGATCCTCGTGGTCGACTGATGTGACCGCGTCGTTTCCAGTATCGAAGGCTATGGAGGCGTAGTCGTACTCATCTGGAGTCATGTCTCCAAAAGCGTCGATCAGGATGTACAGCGAATCCGCATCGTTCATTATGCGCATCTCGGCGTCGAAGCCGAATATCGGGACGGCTGCGTCGATGTCGATGACCGCCGCGTCGGCCCACTCGCCGGCTCCTACCATCCCGTTGATAGCAGGCGCGGAAGAGGCCCAGTTGGAGTTGACGCTCGGCGGGGTCGTGTCGAATTCAGTGGGTTCCAGGCTGGCAGTCGTGTGACTGTCCCAGTCCAGATAGTGCATGTTGGCGTCCATGAGCTCGAGATTCACGTGGAACACACCGGTCACACCGTATTCGTAGATGAGCCAGCCAGGGAAGGAAAGCTCGACGGTCTGTGTGCCGACGTCAAGGTCCGCCCAGACACCCACCTCACTCACCCAGCTCCATCCGGAATCGAGCAGGGTGCCGTCGATGAGATACTTGCCCGCGGTGTAGACTTCGACTGCGACGTAGATGACCAGCCTCTCGTAGGCCACGTCCGCGTCGTCGTTGATCGGAGAACTGTCATGCGGTGACCCGAACAGTGCCGGGACGCCCTCGAAGTCGGTGTACAGATACGACGCCGTGGTGTACGTATCAGTGGACATGAGCCTCGCGCCGGAATCATAGAATTCGAGGTCCACATAGAAGACGCCGTCGTTGCCCTGCTGGTTGATGAGCCACCCGGTGAACCGCAGTTCGATGGAGTTCCAGCCGGCAGTGAGCGCGGTCGTGTTGCTGACCTGCTCGACTTCGTTCCACCAATCGTCGTACAGGGTCGCGTCGAGCCTGTAAGCGCCGTCCTCGGTCACGTTGACCCCGATGTTGACGATGAGATAGTCATACAGTAGGTCCGCATCCGCATCGACTGTGGTGTCGCTGTGCGGTGGCTCGATCCAGCCGGGAGCGGTCTCGAAGTCGGACCACCAGTAGAAGTTGGTGCTCGTGTCCCACTCGTCGAGGAGCAACGAGCCGCTCGTGATCGTCATGTGGATGTCGAAGCTGTCCGACTCACCATGGTACCGTATGGGCCAGCCAGGGAAGCTCACCTGGACATAATGGTCCCCGACCGTGAGATGAGTGACATTGGTGGTCTCCAGGAACACATCTCCCCACCAGTCCTCGAGCTCGGCGGATATGACGTAGTCCCCTTCGACGGTGACGTTCACGCCGACCTCCACGATGAGGAAGTCGAACAGGAAGTCGCTGTCCAAATCAAGTCCCCAGTCGCTGAACCATGAGAAGAAGATCGCATCCGGCCGCTCGAACTCCGAGAGGAGGTAGTCGGCAGTGGTGTGCCAGTCGTTCTGCAACCAAATGATGCTCCCGTCGACTTCTCCTTGGAGGGTCATGCTCACATAGAAGGCGCCTTCGACGGTCGCCTCGGACACGTCCCACGCATCGAACAGGAGCGCTATCGTGTTCGAGCCCACGGAAAGCGTGATGTCATCAAACTGGTACGCCAAGTTGTTCCAGTTGTCGTCAAAGAGATAGCTCGTCAACAGGAACCTGCCCGCGCAGTTGATGTTCAAGTTCACATCGACCTGCAACAGGTCGTAGAGGCCGTCCGAGTCGGTGTCCACGCCGTAGTCGCTGTGCGGAGGCGCGAACTCGCCCGGGATCAGCATGAACTCGTCATAGGTGTACGATTGAGTGGCGTGGATGTCGGTGTCGATGACGTTCCATGAGCCGTCGTACAAGGTGAGATGCACGTTATAGGGGCCGTCCGCACCGAACTCGTTGATGTCCCAGCCGTAGAACTGCAGCTGCATCGTCTGCATGCCAGAGCCAAGCTCCAGCTGGACCCCGTCATAGCTGATGTATGACCCGCCCGTCGTGCGCAGGTACGCCTCGATCGTGAACCATCCAGGGGTGAAGATGCCCACGGACACATCGACGATCAGGTAGTCGTAGAGGCCGTCGCTGTTCGCGTCGTCCCCGTAGTCACTGTGCGGAGGCTCGAGCCATCCGGGGAGGACATCGGTCGTTAGCGTGCAGGTGAAGTAGTTAAGGGGATTCGAGTACGCGGTCGCGCTCACATATGTGTACTCCTCAGCGACCGCTGGGGAACCAGGTACGGTCACCGTGACGATGATGGTCTTGGTGCCCGCGGGTGCGAGCGTTCCCGTATCGACGATGCCGTCGGCGTCAGTGTCCGTCAAGGGGTTCATGACATCGTCGTAGAGACCAACTGCCCAACCATCGAAGGAAGTGTATGTTATCGCCAGCGAATCGCTCACAGCCTGGTTGTTCGTCGCGACGAGAGTGTAGCTGACCGTGGCTCCCGGACCGCCTTCCAAGGTCTGCGAAGGCCCTATCATGACCTCCGGGAGGGAGTATCTGATCGACATGCTGTCCGTGATGACCGCAGCGTTGTATCCGTACTGGACTCCGGTGGTGCCGTCGATGTTCTCGATGCCCTCGGTGGCAGCGCTGCCAGTCATCCCGGTAACCGTGAGGTAGTTGACCCAGATGTCCCCTCTCGTCTCGTTCAGGACTATCTCGAAGGTCATCAGGTTGCCGTAGCCCAATCTCGTGACGTTCATGTACTCCACGACCAACTGCCGGTCAGGAGCTACCCCGACTGTCTGGTAGATGATCTCGCCCGAGTCCGCATACATATCGTCCCAGTAGGCCGCGATGAAGTTGTTCGGAGTGTTCGTGTTCGGAATATCGTCGTTACCCCAGTCAGTGTTCCAAGTGCCGAACATGATGTACCCGTTCGTGGTCACGTTGAACGCCGAGTACCTGTTGCCGTAGAAGGTGAAGTCGAACCCGATCGGGAACGGCCCCGTCACATCGTCGTCTCCAGCGCAGGTCGTGTCTGTGCCTGTCGTGCTTATGTCGATCCATTGGACCCCGACAGACGGCAACGGCGCCTTGCTGTCAGTGTAGACATACCCGAAGCTGTCGACCCCGCTCTGGGCCGCGGTCACATTCCCTAGGATGGCGCCAAAGGAGGCGCCGACCATGGCTAGCACTATTGCTGCTGCTATTAGCGATGCTGAACGCATTTGGATACCCCTTCCGGTAAACACTGGGATTTAGACTGGAAAGGAGCCTATAAGAAGCCTGAAGCCGCCGTTACCAGGACTGATATCGAGCGAGAAGACTGGGAGGACGCAGTCAGCATGCAGGAGGAGAGCGCGCGTCTTCACGCATGAAAATACCCCTTTTATTGCGAAATACAATACATATACTATTCATAAAGCACTTTTTGACAACAATTTCCTGCAGGCTAACCACCGAACGCAGAACGACCCGAAAGCAACAAATGAGACCTCAGGGATGCAACCCCGCAGAGGGGATGCGAAGGGTCGTCACCATCCGCAAGATGGGGGGCATCGGACTGAGGGTAACCAATACATCGACTACCAAGAGACCGGGATATGTAGGGTCCGCCCTGCTGAGGATGCACCTGAAGAAGGGTGCGGGGACGGTCAGGAAGGACTTCGTCCCCTCCGTCTTGGAGGACAAGCCTCCTCGGCTCACGAGGTCGCACCTGTCGTACCTGGTCATCATCGCGCTCATAGGTTCATTCCTGTCGGCGGCTCTTCTGGCGCCGCTGGCGACCGATATAGATTGGGACGGATCGAGAGCGAGGGCTTCCTACACCTCTCACGTGGTGATTATGATATTAGGCGACACCGAATTCACGAGCGGCAACGGGGTCTCGGCTGGCACGGGAACAGCCTCAGACCCGTACATCATCGAGGACTGGGAGATAGATGCTAGCACGGCCGTATTCGGAATAGTCATCATGGAAACGACCGAGTACTATGTCATCAGGAACGTCCATGTCTTCGGCCCGGGATCCATCGGCATCCAAACATACAACGCCCCTCACGGCACCGTCGAGGGCTGCCTGTTGGACGACGGCGACATCGGGATAATCGCAGTGGATTCCGACGACTTCAACATCACGGGCAACATCATCGAGAACCAGGACCTGATCGCGGTGGAGGTCGCAAATAGCGAATGGACGAACATCACCGGGAACCAGTTCGCTGACAACAACATCTCCTCCGTCGCGCTCCTGAACGTCGACAACGGCACGATAAGCTCGAACACCATCCTGAGGACGAACGCGACCGGCATGATAGTCCTGGAGTCGAACTACACGACCATCGTCGGCAACAACGCCTCCGACAGCCCGGGCATGGGGCTCTACCTCGAGATGGCCAACGACACGCTCGTGCGCGACAACAACTTCACGATGAACCAGATGTACGGGCTCTACCTGAACTCCTCGACCGACGTGACGATCTACCACAACAGGTTCATAGGGAACGGCGTCCAGGCGGAGATGGGCAACTCGACGAATGTGGCCTGGGACGCGGGGTATCCGACCGGAGGCAACTACTGGTCCAACTACACTGGCTTGGACGACTACAGCGGTCCAGATCAGGATGTGCTCGGGGCGGACGGCATGGGGGACACCCCGTTCATCACGAACGGGAGCGGAGTCGATAGATACCCGTGGTTGGCCGAGGACTTCACCACTATCCCGGAGTTCGGGACGCTGCTTGTGCCAGTCCTTTCCGTCATCGCTGCGGTGGCGTTGATGGGCGGCATGCGCAGGCGATTGCGGTAGACGGCGGCTCCCATCGGAGTTGATGTTCCAGGACGGGCGGGGTTCCAAGTGCCCCCATACGGCATCATCCTCCAGGTTTCTGCGGGGGCGGCTCCTCTTTCGGAGGGGGCCCTTTCTTCGCACCAGAGTCGTCCATGAACTGCGCCATTGCCGTGCCGATGTCCTTGTTGGCGGCCTTCGCATCGGACTCCTTGGCCTTCCTCCTCATTCCGAACAGCTTCGGGACGCCGATAAGGATCAGGAGAGCGATTATCAGGAGGACTAGCCAGAAGCTCAATCCGAAGAACCCGGCAGTTCCTCCTTCCTCCTCCTTCTCGACTTCCAGGGTCTTGGTCTCCTCCGTGTTGCCTGCGTTGTCGACCGAGTAGTACTGCACCGTGTGGTTCGTGTCGCCTGAGAGCTCCACCGGGCCCGTGTAGTTCTGCCATGGCCCTCCGTCCACACGGTACCAGATAGACTGCACGCCGCTCATACCTTCGGTCGCGGTGAGCGTGAGGTTCCTATCGGACATCGACGCGTTGGTGGCAGGGGCGGTGAGGTCCAGCTTGAACTCGAGGGACTTCGTCGCCTCCCAGTTGCCGCCGAGGTCGCACGACCGGTAGCTTAGGGTATGAGATCCTTCCAAGACGAACTCGAAAGGAGAATAGTACGTGTTCCAGAGGCCTGCATCCAGCCGGTACCCTATCGTTGCAGTCCCGAGCTGGCCTCCCGACGCCGTGAGGCTGATGTTGACCTCGGACACATACCATCCCCCGATTCCCATCGTACCCAACAAGGACACGCTCGTCGAAATGGGCGGCCAGCCAATCGTAAGGTCGCCATAGTCGACCATCGAGGCGTTCTTCTCCATGAAGTACGGCCATGAGGTGCCGTTGTTGATACTGCCGTCGTATATGCCATAGAACTGGTTGCCGTTGGTCGCGAAGCCCACAACGGAACCTGGCACTGCACCTATCAGGTCGAGCGGGATGGCGAGCTCGTAAATCCTGTGTTCCGCTCCCAGACCGTCGCTCGTCCCGAAACCAGCAGCCGCGGCTACCCCTTCGTGGTCCGGTATCGTCCCGTCAAACGGAGCGCAGTGGACTACCCAGTCCAAAGCAGCGTCGGAATAGACAAAATGGATCGTCTGGCCGACCGCGGGGCCGATGATGAACTGGTCCTCGCTGGCATCGGTCGCATTGTTGTCGTTGCCGGAGTCGAAGGCTATCGCCGCATAGTCTCCCAGGTCTTCGGTGAGATCTCCTAATGCATCGATGCACACGTACAGGTGAGTCAGGCTGTTCTTGACGAGAATCACCGCGCCGAAGGGATTCTCCATGTCCGGCCGACCGAGGTCCGAGAAGACCGCATCCTCCCACTCGCCCCCATCGTAGACCCCGTCGATGACGGGAGCCGCCGCGGAAAGCGGGGAACCGAGCGAGCCCGCCTCGAACTCCGTATAGCTGTAGGAACCTGTCTCATGCCAGATATCGTCCAGGAATCTTGGGATGCCCCCCGGGGCGTCGTAAAGCATCAGCAGCACGTGGTAGGGGCCGTCGAGCTCAGCAGCATTGATGATGCTTCCCCTCACCGATATCGACAATGATTGCGTTCCCGTCATCAGGTACGCGCTCTCCTCGACCTCTGCCAATTGGACCGACTCTGAGCCCACGTACTTGATCAGCAGGCATACAACTCGGTAGTCGTTCGTCTCGCTCACGTCAACCGTGAAATCCGTAGCGAGGAACTCGAATCGCAAGTTGCTGTCAAAGTCGACGGCCCACTCCGCGGTCACGGCGCCGAACATCGCCGGCAGCGGCTCGAACTGGTCGTAGGTGTACGCGTCCGTCAGGTCGAGGAACTCGTCGATGAGCGTGAGCGGGTATGACTGCAGCTGGGCCCAGACGACGTAAGGTCCGTCGATCCCGTGAGCCCATATCTTGATGCCCTCCAGGGGTACCGGGACCACGTGGGTCCCCACGCTCAGGAACCCGCCCACTCCGACCGAGTGGATGGGGACTCCTTCGCTGTCGTTGAGCCAAACGCTCACCATGTAGTCGGCAGCCTCGTAGACCTCCACCGTTACCTCGACAACAAGGATCTCGAAAAACCCGTCCGTATCGGTGTCTTCCCCGTAGTCGTTCGAGGGGGGCAGAAGGGCCGCGCCCGGCTGCGCCGAGCCCGTCGAGGGCACGAAACAGAGGAGAGACAACAACATCGACAAGGCCATGACCGAAGCAAGGACAGAATGCGAACGCATACCATGACCTCCGAACACCAATTCCGCTGGTCTGGCTAGGGCTGTCCGGGTTATTAATACGATTCGGAGGCGGGATGACATAGACGATACGCTGATGCGAGCTGTGACAGGGCAAGGCGAGGTGCTCGTCGCAAGACTCCGCCCAGGCGCTGCAACTCTTCTCACGACTACTTTCGCGCGAAAGGTTTATGTCGCTGCGCCTCGTTAGAAACAGTGCAGGTAAATCCCGGGGGGTATATGAGTACCGGACGGTGCTCGCCGCAAGACTCCCCCTGGGGGCTGCATCTTCTCATCGGAAAAGTCCGCCATGGATCACGTTGTTCCTAATCAGCTCGAGGTAGTGGTCATCTCCTCGCTCAACGCACTGGAACACGGCTCCAGCGACATGGTCGGCCACCTTCAACCCGTCACAATGTTGCGAGTCCAGGTGGGTCACCCTTACTGCAGGAGGAAAATACCCTGCGTAACAAAGCGACACTTCACGCTCCAGCCGACGGGTTAGAGCGCCTCTGACGCTTGCCTTCAGAGAGCGCCTGTCGATCACGATATGCAAACGCTTGGCATGGACTCTTGAGACGAGATCCGAAACGGTCTTCGCTGCCACGAGCTGCCATACCTCATCTTTCTCCGACCGCAGTCCGATCGGAAGGCTGGACTTCCTAATCCCATACCAGTCCACAATCGAATTGGTCCTAGCGATGCCTTCCAGAAATAGACGGCGCACAGACTCGCCACTGCGGTTGAACTTGAACTCCGCCAGATCCTCCCCCTTCAGCCCATATCTGCGATATGCCTTTCGGACTATCCTCGAAAGCATCCTTGGCTGGTCCGTCGTCACCGATACCACAATGAAATGCCCTGAGCTACGCTCGGAGAAGCCTAGGTCCCCGCTCTCGTCAATATAGACATCGACTTGGTCGTACACCGACGAGAAACTGGGGGACAACAGCATTCACGGTTCTGACTGCATGTAGCAGCTGGGTCGAGCGGGCAAGGGCTCACGGCTGGGATCGGAACAACACCAGCTGTTCTCCGACCGGGCCACCGACGTACAGGACTTTGGACGAGCGCAATTCCTCTGATATCGTCTCATTCGAAACGCCGACGACCCCGAACGGGAACTCCTGTGGACTGCATCTGTGCACAGTCTTCATCTCCCGGAGAACAATGCAATCATCGCAGGTAAGTCCGGGGGTATGTGGTTTGCCGTGTGGCGGACCAGGCCAGGAATCCACCCGGGGGCCGCAGTCCTGGTTCAGGCTACTTCCGCACGAAAGGTTTATGTCGCAGAGCCTCGTTGGAAACAGTGCAGGTAAGTCCCGGGGGGTATAGTGCACCCGGCGGTGCACGCTGCAAGAATCCACCCGGGGGCTGCACACATGTTCACCACAACTCCCCATGCAGGATGCCCTCGCCGATGCTAGTCTCCCCTTTGGATCCGGAACCTTTACAGATAGGGCTGATGGAATGTCATGATAACCTACCTGTAGTGCGAACCGATTTCGCATGCCACTCAGACTCATCTCCGTGAGCAGATGCTTTGTGTTCGTGGACGAATCGGGCGATTTGGGATTCACGAAGCACTCGTCTCGATTCGTGACGCTTGCGGCGGTGTTGACGCATTATCCCGAGCGATTGGAGCGCATCCCTCACAGAATCCGTAGGAGGCGATTGAAGAAGAGCATCAAGAGAGTGGGGGAACTCAAGTTCCATAACTCGAGCCCAGCGATAAGGAAGGCCGTACTTGAGATGCTGATGGATCTGGAGGATTCGCGGATAGCTAGCGTCACGGTAGAGAAGGCTCACGGGGTCGACTGCCAAAAGCGCCAGAGAAAATGGCTCTATCCCGACATGGCGGGACAACTCATCAGTGAAGTTCTTCGGCTCGAGCCGAATCTCAGAGAGTTGCATCTGGTCTTCGATCACAGACCTTTCGAAAGCTCCCTGGGCAGCATATTTGATGAATACATCAGGACAATGATAGGGGACGAATGCAGGAGAATGGGCAGGATTGCGCCTGACGTGTCGGTCTCCAGGCTCGACTCGCTGAACTCCAGAGGATTGCAGGTCGCGGATTTCGTGGCAGGGGCGATCAACAGGAGACATGAGTCCGGTGACCCGAGCTATTATGACATCATCCACGATGGAATATCCGCAGAGAAGACGATGCTATTGTGAAGAGGCTGGAGAAAATGCAGCCCCTGGCCGGATTATTACTCATGCGCCTCAGGGCGCACCCTGACCAGCCAGGACTTACCTGCGATCTTCTCATGTGCGCCGTCAGTAATAAGGTTTCTCCTTGGACGTAGCTCGAATCATTTCGTCCTGAATCCGACGATTTGGTCGCCTACAGACCCGCCGACATAGAACACATTCGATTCTTCGAGAGTCGCTTCCATCGTCGCGGTTTCAACAATGACAACCCCGAACGGGAACTCCTGCGCCCCCGAAGTGCTCCAATCTATATCGAGAACGAAGAAAGCCGATTCGTTCAAGGCGATTCCCTCTCTGAGGTCGTACGGCAAGCCCCTAGAACCGTTCAAATCGAACAGCCTCGCGCCCGTCTCCCCTTAGAATCCGTTGAACCCCTCCTAGGTGGAAGATATCCTCCCAACAAGCCTACAGGTAGAGGCAAGCCATTTGACCATCAGTCCCGACTCTTGTCTGTGTACAGATGCTCCGTCTTTGTAGATGAGTCGGGCGATTTCGGATTTGGCACAGGTTCGTCGAGATACATCACTCTCTGCGCCGTGATTACTCGACAGCCCGAGTTGCTCGACCGTATCCCGAAGAGGATCCGCAGAAGAAGGCTGAAGAAGAGTCTCTTAAGGAAGCCTGAGCTCAAGTTCTACAGCACCAGCCCCGAGATCAGAAAGGCAGTGCTGACTGAAACTGCAGCGATTCAAGACCTTGCAGTCGCAAGCCTCACCGTGGACAAGGCGTGCGCTGGCCGAAGACGGATCGGGAGAGGCCATGAGTTCTACTGTCATCTCGCAGGGCAACTGGTCTGCGATGTGGTTTGGTTGGACAGGTCTGTCCGTCACTATGACATTGTCTTCGATGCAAGACCGCTCGACCGCTCAATTGGGCATGGATTCGACAGATACTTAGAGGGCGCGATCCGTCATCGCTGCGACGAGCTAGGAGCGATTCCTCCGAGGGCGCGCATTTCTAGATTCGATTCCCAGAACTCAAGAGGACTTCAGGTCGCGGACTATGTTGCCGGAGCGATTCATAGGAAGTTCGAATTGAGGGATTCGAGCTACTACGACATAATCGCCCACAAGGTCATGATCGAGAAACGACTCTTCTTCAGCTGAGAGAGAAGCGCAGACCCTGGCCGGATTATTACCCGTGCACCTCATGGCGCACCATGACCAGCCAGGACTTACCTGCGGTTGATTCAGGCACGCCATGAGTAATAAGGCTTCCGCATAGAGGTAGCCCGAATCATCTCGTCCTGAACCCGACGATTTGACCGCCCAACGGCCCGCCGACATAGAACACATTCGACGATTCCAGCACTTGCGAGATGGTCTCACCGGAAACGACGACTACCCTGGACGCGGACTCTCACTCTACGTCCACGCGCAACGTTTATGCTAGAGGACGGAGTATGATCGCCTGCAGGTAAGGCCTGGGGGGTATATGAGTGCCATAAGGCGCTCGCCAAAACACTCCACCCAGGCACTGCAATTCTCCATCACATCAAGCTTCCGTGCCCGATCCTGGATTCGATGAGCCTCATGAACGAGTC
>Ga0154706_149_pt1 | contig 20760 bp, 12 predicted proteins | sample Rifle2008BG13ft_FD_105566 | JGI IMG/M metagenome (GOLD analysis project Ga0154706, IMG submission 105566) | Euryarchaeota archaeon RBG_13_57_23
GTTCTGGAACATTTCGGGTGGTAGAACGGCTAGGAGAACGATTTCCAGCGTATTTGGTTCGCTACATGCAGTGGATTAGGCAGTAGTATCCTGGTCGCCATGATTCATGTGATGACGGCCAGAACAGACGGCCTTTCGGTCCTCGAGACCGACATCATTGGCAGCAGTACGTGCTCGACATGTGGGTGGATACCTGATACCCGAATGGGCACGGATTCGATCTGCGGGTGCCCTTGGCACGATAGCGATCGTGACATCGCTGGCACTGGCCTGCTGCATACAGCCTTCTCCGAGAGATCGGGGGTGGCAGGGGGCTTATGGTTCAGCCCCGGCGCGTTCCAGCATGACGTGATGATGACCCTATACGACCCCGAGAGGGGCGCACGGTCGGAGCCGAATGGAACGAGTTGCATCTGCGGGGGTGTGACCTGACCGTCAACACCCGCATTTGCACCAGAACCGTTTCAGCGGCGTCTCGACCATGCAACGAATCCAGACCCGATCGCGCACATCCCGAGCAGCGCGATCCACGGCAGCATCATCGTGGGAGCGCCATCGAGCTTCACCAGGGAGTCTGTGCCCAAGGAGTCCGAGACGACCAGGAGCTGCGCATTCGCGACCGTCACCGACTCCGAATAACTCGCGGTGATTCCGTCCGCGTTCCTCACGCTCAGGGTCACCGTGTAGATACCCGCGAGGGAGAACACGTGCATCGCCTGCCATCCACTCGCATAGGTGCCGTCTCCGAACGACCAGATGTACTCGACTATGCCAGACTGGTCATTTGAGCCCCAAGCGTAGAAGTTCGCTTGCTGGCCTGCAATCGGCAACAATGGAGTATACTCGAAAGCGGCGTTGGGCATGGAGACCACCTTTATCGTCGTCCACGTTTCGTCCGACATCCCAGAGTCGTCTACGACACTGAGCGATACAGTGTATGTCCCGTATTGCTGGTACGCGTGCATGACCTGCGCTCCCAAGCTGACGGCGCCGTCCCCGAACTGCCAGATGTAGGTCGTCAGGTATCCATCAGGATCCATGGAGAATGTCCCGTCGAAGAGCACCATCTCCCCGACGAAGGGCTGCGAGGGCTCATAGGCGATCACTGCCACCGGCGGCACCGGGATCCACTCTCTGACGGTCACGTTGTAGATCGCATAGCTCCAGGAGCCGTAGTTGTCATAAACCTCCAACTGGACGTAGTATGTTCCCGGATTCGAATACGAATGGTACACCACCTGACCATAGCCACTATAGCCGTCCCCGAAATACCAATACCAGTAGACCACATATCCGTCGGGGTCATACGACATCGACCCGTCGAACATGATCATCTCTCCCACCGATGGGTTCTCAGGAGTTATGACGGCCACAGGTACAGGCGGCAGATTGCCCGCATATATCGTGATCCACACGGAGTAGCTCGATGTCGCGCCCATGTCGTCAGTCACGGTCAGCGTGACCACGAAATCTCCAGCCCACAAATACATGTGAGAGACCCAATACTCGTAAGAAGACGAGTTATCTCCGAAGTCCCAGCTGTAGTTCACGATGTATCCATCGGGGTCATAGGAGTAAGCTGCCTCGAAGTACACGTAGCTCCCGACATATGGGCTCCCATACCAGTAGAAGCCGGCCACAGGCGGTTCATTGGGGAAGGGGCCGTATTGAAGCGTCAAGGCGTAGGACGAAATGCCCGCAGCGTAGTCGTACGCGCTGACCTCCACCCAGTACACGCCAGGTCCGAGCCAGGCGGTGATCTGAGACCACAGGCTGTAGTTGTAGTCATCGTTCTCTGCTATCGACCAGGACGGCACTCCGCTCTCGTTGTACAATCTTAGAACCGAATCGCCCGCGCCCTCCGGCCCGAATGTGGTTATCCTCACCTGAGCCAAGTCGGTCACCGTGAAAGTGACCCAATCCACATCAGCGCCCCAATCGTCGATGGTGTGCCATTGGACTTCTCCCGGCGCGATCGGGGTCGCTTCCAGATATGTGTCATCGGGCTCGTAGGCATCCGGCAGAGTTATGACGAAGGCCCTCAGGAAATCGTCCCACATCAGGTCGACAGACATGTCCAGGTACTCGTATGAAGGGAGATACCAGGCGGCAGAAATCGGCATGGAGATGGACAATCCATATGCATCGGGATGTTCCGCTCCTGCGAAGTTCGCGGTTATCGAGGCTGAGAGCGCGTTCATGAGGTTCTCCGAAGCGACCTGAACAGTCGCCACAGGCACTCTGGCCCAGACCTCATACGCGAAGTCGTACAGATCCCTGTAGTCATAGTATGCGAAGTACTCGGTCGCAGCAATGCTATCGGTGATCTCGGTCTTGTAGGTCGGCAGACTCGAGAGTAGTTCGGTCGCGAACACATCGAGACAAGCATACACGTTCATCAGAGCTGACACATCGGCCACGCTCATCGTCTCCGACCAATTCGTACCGTAGTATTCCGAGTAGCGCTGCACAACGCAAGCTCCGAGGTCGAGTGGGCTCATCAGGGGATTCGAGACCAGGTCGGCCATTATCGTGTCGTATGGCCATCCGTCCCAAGGAACAGTCTCTTCTGAGAATACCAGCACATCGGTGCAGTCCCTTATCTCGTACGCGACCTCGGCCATGCCCATCAGGCACGCGTCGAAGCCGACCGCATCGATCCAATCACCCGTATCCTGCTCGCTCATGTTCATGGCCGTCTGCAGTTCGTCGAGCGTGAGCGCGTCATAACCATCCGTCTCGTCCCAGCAGACCGCTCCGTCCCAGCCGCCTCCGTGGTCCCACAGGACCACCATGTAGTTGTCAGCCGGGAAGGACATCATGCCCCACTCGAGGAAGCTCGTCAGCGTAGCTTGATCGCCCATGTTAGCTTCGCCCAAGTCCATGAGCGCGTTCTCGGAAGCCGGGGTCATGCCCTGAGTCACAAGGAACCGCTTTGTGCCGGTCCAATCGCCATAGTCGTATGCGTAATGTGGGCTCCTGTCCAGCTGCACCACTATGTTCACTTGGGCACTGGATCCGACAGATGACATCTCCATGAAGTCGACAAGAGCGACATCCTCCAGGTTGTTGTCTCCGTCCTCGTAGACAAGGAAGGTCCAGTTGGCCCTCTCGCCTACCGGGAGCGCAACGACGGTGGCAGTCGCAGTGTCTGTCGCCCCCTCGTCATCGGTGACCGTTAGCGTCACCGTATATGTGCCTGGCTCGTAGTATGGATGCGCCGTGATCTCATCGCCGCCCTCCGTCCCGTCACCGAACTCCCAGCCCCAGCTCACAATCGTCCCGTCGGGATCGTAGGAGGCAGAGGCGTTGAAAGTCACGGAATCACCCACATAAGCGTACTGAGGCGACACCGTGAAGCTGGCGACAGGAGGCCAGTTGTATGGCCAGACCTGCTGTTCCGCCTCAATCAACAAATCATCTATCATCACGACCACGGTTTCTTCTCTGAGGCCGTTAACGAAGCTGAGCATCGAGATATCGGTCGGGACCGTGGGCATCCCAGTGTAAGACTGGCCCGGATACTCGACGCCGTCGAAGATAGCCGTCCATGTGAGCACCGTCTTGTTCATGACGACATCCACATGATGCCATCCGGCGGTGAAGCTGCAGACGCTCGCCCATTGAGAGTTGCCATCGATATACGCCCATCCGCTCGGTGCCCCCGACCACTGGTCCATGAGCCAGCGCATGATGAGCAAAGGTTCTCCCGACATATCGTACAACTTGAGGCCGGGCCATTGTCCCCACAGACCCTCCTTGTAGTCAGAGTCGGTCGGAAGGTAGATCCAGAAGGATATCGTGAGGCTCCCATTGTAGGAGATCGTCCCAGTCCAGTTGGCGTACGCGTTCCAGGCGTCATATGCATCCCAGCCTGGAGCGTTTGTCGCGTAGAGCGTGCCGTTGAAGATCTCGAAGTGGTTGTAGTTCACGCCTGAATAGTTCCAGAAGGACCATCCCGGGTCAAGCGATGCGTACGAGTCGAAGGGCTCGTAAAGGATAGTCATCGATTCGTCGGAAGTCACCGTCACCTGCCGAGTGGTCTTGTTACCGAGACCTCCTGTGTCCATGACCTCAAGACAAATGGTGTAGGTCATAAAGGAAGAGTACATGTGATAGGCCACTTTGTCCGTGGTCCAGTTGGTGTCCCAGTAACCATCGTATTCCCAATCCCAGCGAATCAGCAAAGCGGAGACTGGGTCTTCGAAATCATAGCACTCTGAGGCGTCCACCGTGAAGACAGTAGACAAGTTACCAGAGGATGGGGTCACGCTGAACGTCGCCCGAGGCATGCTGTTGAACTCAGTCACTTCGATGCCCCATGCAGACGACGTAACCATCCCTTCGTCATCAGTCACCGCAACGTTGAGCGTGAACATGCCAGCCGAAGTGTAGACATGATCCATGACCCAACTAGACGATGAGGCGGACGAACCGTCGCCAAAGTCCCATTCGAAACCGGCAAGAGTCCCTCCATCAGGGTCATAGGCGTCGACAACGAACGTCACGTTCTGATTGATCAGAGCAGGCATGGGGTAGTAGTCCATTCCCAAGATAATCGGCGGTCCTGGTACGAGCACATCTACTGTCGCAAATCCCAGCATGCCCACGGAATCCTCTGCGATCAGGGTAACATAATAGATGCCTGAGGAGGCATACACATGGGATACCCGCTGGCCCACAGCCGTTATGCCATCTCCGAACTGCCAAGAATACGTGTAAGGTCTGTCCCCGCCGGAGGCGGTGCCTCTAAATGTGCAGCTGCTCGGGTTCGAGTTGGATTGTCGCACCGTGATATCGACCTGGAGCTGAGACACGACCCTGTCGACATATCCGAACCATGCTTGGCCTGCCATAGCCGAATCATAGTTGTCGACATATGCCACTGGATCCGTGACGATGAAGTTGGCCGAAGTAATGCCTGGAGTCATGAACTCATATACCAGGGTGTCCTCAACCATCAGATCGGTCACTGGCGTGACGACCATGCCCGTCAGCGGAGCAGAAGTAAGGTCCACCGGGCCGTAGCTCTGTCCGGCCAGGACGAAGCCTCCGAGAGGTAAAGCGGCGGCATCGGAGAAGTCGTAGATTGTGTAGTACGAAGCCTCAATCAATAATCCTGAGCTCGTGAAGTGGAAGAGCGCCGGACCCATAGTGCCATTGTAGGGATCCTGAGCGCCCCCTATCGTGTAGAAGGTGCCGTCGGGCTGTCCGACTATCTTCCAGCATTCCTGGTAGTTCAATGGATCGCCGACTTTCTCTCCCCAAACGAAATCCAGGGAAGGCGTGAGTTTGACCAGAAACAGCAACGACTCCGAGATGGACCAACCAAGGCAGTAGATGTAACCGTCCAATCCGACCATCACATCCCACGAATACTCGTCCGGCGACGAACTCGTGTAGGCGATCTGCCTGACCAAGTTGCCGTTCGTATCAAGCATCGCAAAGCCGACATCGCTCTCGGTCTCATATCGATTCATGATCACTATGACATTGTCCGATGAATCCACTGCAAGTCCCCAGACGCTAGCGTGTCCGCCAGAGTACGCGTTCACGCACCACCTCATCGATCCGTCCGAGGTGAAGGCCGCGACGACAGCGCTTCCATACCATTCACCGGCAACCACGAATCCTCGAGAATCGAGTTCTATCTCGTATGGATTGGAGAAGTTGTCCATGACGCGATCATATAGAAGCGAGCCATCCGAGGAGAACTTGGCGACGAATCCCCCGGCGGACTGAATGCCACTGAACGATGCATACCCGCAAAGGTACGCGTTCCCAAGATCGTCTACAGCGATGTCGTAGATTCGGACCCAACTATCATATCCCAAGACCCTGTCCCAAACGAGCTGGCCCAGGCTGTTGAATTTCGCGATAAAAGCGGTTCCGCCACTCCCATCGTCGGTTGAACCGGCAATGTATACATTGCCCATGCCGTCGACATCCACGGCCCTCGCATAATCATCATACTGAAGCCCCCATGTGTGACCATCAGAAATCGTTCCCGCGGATGCGGGTACGATGGACGTCAGCATTGCTAGCACTATAAGTGCGGATAACACTATCTTCCTCACCCTCAACCCTCCAGTCGACCTGCAAGAAGGACTACTACTGGCGCTATATGCTCTTTTCGTTGGTTTGCACACCGAACCTAGGTGCTTTGCGATTTGGTCACAATAAGGCGGTGAAAACGAACCCTCACTTCAGAAGGCAGAAGCAAGATCTTTCTCAGGCGACGACTAATTAGAGGCTCCGGATGATGTGTCAGCCGCTATGACCGAGCCCGAGGCCTCGGAAGCAGACAAGGGGCCACTCGCGAACACGCCCTCTGATGCGAAGAGGATGTGGATTTTGGGCCCTCGCGTGGAGTTCAGCTGCGGCTGCTAGGTCGTCTGGCTGTGCGCCTGCAATGCCTCAATCCCGACCTATGCGAAAGACCCTACTCCGACATCGACCTAGAAGGCCCGTGATAGGCTATGGGAGCGGCTACCGTACTATGAGGAAATCGAACGAGAAGAGCTTTGAACTCCGCATGTAACTGTCTCCCATGTCTGTCACTGCTTGCGCAACGAAGGTACATTCTCGAGAGCTAGCATGCGGGCGAACTCGTTGCCCACGAGCTCAGCTTGCCGAGCTGCCTCCTCATAGTGCGCCACCGCCGCTTCCTCATTACCTCGCTTCTCCTCCACCATGCCTCGGCGCATGTTTGCCGCAATGAGTCCCTCTGCGTTGCCCTCACCACGAAGTACGTCCACGGCATCATCGAGCATCTCGATGGCAGTATCTAGATCGCCCCCAGCCTCACTTACCATCGAACGCATGAGCATTCCTCTCGCCACGATGCTTCGATCTCCGATCGAGCGCGCAATCTGCGAGTGTCTCTCGAGTTCTCTCAGGGCCTTCTTGAGGTCTCCAGAGGCCCTGAGGAGATCCACGAGGGCGGCTGATAGGGCCGCATCGCCGGTGTCATAGACCGAATGTCTCTGGAAGAGCCCCTGGCGCTTTCTGAACTCCGGATTCTCGAGGACTCTGTTACAGATTTCGATGCCCTCCGCAAATCCGCCTTGATCTCCGAGTGCAGAGGCGACTGCTGCCTGCATTCTCTTGAACTCCACCAGCTCTCCCGCCCGTCTGAAGGCTTCAGACGACTCCCGGAGCAGGCTCACCATTTCGCTCTGCCGCGACTCCAGCCTGAACAATCCTGCAAGATTCTCCAGACCCTTCGCCTCGCCGATGTGATCCTTTACGACATGGGCGAGCCTGATCGATTCCTTCAGCTTCACCTCGGCATCCTTGAGCCTGCCCCGTTCCCAATCCAGGAGCCCGAGGTTGTTGAGACAGGCGGCCTGCGCCGGCCTGTTCTCAGCCCTGGTCGCAAGAGCGAGAGCCTTCATGTATGTCTCGCGAGCCGTGTCGAGGTCTCCCTTTCTCATGTGGACTCCGGATATGTTAAGCAACTCCCTGGCCTGACCGTCAGTGTCGCCTGATTGCTCGTACAAGCGCAGGGCCTTCTCGTGTGCCGAGAGCGAATCAGACCAACGCCGGACATGCGACTGGAGCTTCGCAATCGCCTCCAGGACCGCTGCCCGCTTGTCCGCGTCTGTCCCGGTGTCGAGCATGCTGAGGCTCAGCTCGAAATCCGACAATGCGGATTCAGCCCTTCCTGTCGCCTCGTGGAGCTGGCCCCGGATGAACAACAGTTCCGCGAGCTCTTTCTGGGCCCCTTCTACCAGGGGTATCTTCGAAATCAGTGCAAGAGATTCTTCGGGAAACTCGTTCGCCAGCTCGGTGGCTGCGCCAAGCGAGATCCTCCGTGCTCCGTTCCAATCTCTCCCCTCAACGAAATGGTAAAGCGTCTCGAGCTTCCACTCTACGTCCGAGCGGGTCTCGCAATAGGCTGCGGACTGTCTGTGAAGTGCAAGCTTTGTCTCGAGATTAGTCCGCGAGGAGAAGAACTCCGTGAGAAGGTCGTGAGTCGAGATCCCAGCCTCCTGCTCGAAAACAAGTGCCCTTTGCTTCAGCCCTGCGACGACAGAGTAGTCCACTCCCGACAATGCCTCCGCGGGAACTGGATGGCGGAATATCGAAAGCAGCTGAAGCACCTTCCTTTCGTCCTCTGAGATTGTCGAGTAGACTTCCTTCTCGATGTATGCTATGAGATCGCCCTTGGCAGATCCGGTCGCACCCTTCGCCATGAGCCTGATCAGGAACGGATGACCATGGCTTTCGTCCACTACTCGTATCGTGTCCTTGGCGTCGAGGTTCTGGGCCATCCGCCATGCGGAATCCCGGTCGAGTCCCGAGAGTTCGATCGTCAACGACTCGGGCCCTGACTTCGAAAAGAAGCTCGGGACAGACCTGGATATCAGTATCACCTTGGTCGACCTCGAGACCCTAGCGGCCTCAAAGACTATCGGTAACACAGGGAGCGATTTCTCAACCGGCTTGTGGACATCGTCGAGGAACAAGAGCATGTCTGCCCCAGACAGATCATCGACAAGGGGACCGAACAATGCGGATACTGGCATGCGCCTTCGAACGGCATTTGACGCCGCACTCCTGCCGCTTGCGTCGAGGAACTCGGTGAAGGCTCCCAGGAAGGAAGCCTCGGTTTCCCAATCCCTGAAGGAGTACCAGAACATTGAGCGCTTTCCGGAATGCTCCTCGAACAACCTGGAGGCCAAGGTGCTCTTGCCGATGCCGGGCATGCCGCATATCAGCACAGTCGATACTTCCTTGCCGCCAATCGCCTCAGTGAGCAGTTTTCTCTCAGCTTCTCTTCCGTAGAAGCCGTCCACGCTCGGCCGCCCTTGGGCGCGCATTACGAACTCAGGCGCCGCCCTTGGAGACGCAGGTTTCGAGAAGGATTCAGAGGTGAGCATATCTCCCGCGCGCGCGGCGTCCAGCACTTCGTTGAAGGTCGGGGTCATCCCTGTCGCCGAAGCGATATTCCTGATCGCATCCTCGAAAGGCTGCTCGGTCACCCTACCTTCGAGTTCGAGAGCGACCTTCCGTTTCGAGATATCCGCCTTGATCGCGGCCGCTGCCTGCCGACCTTTCTCCGTGAGGAAGTATGCGCGCCTTCGTTTGGGAGCGCCACGCACGTGCGCAAGCCTGTCCGAGATGAGACCTTCGGTCTCCATAGACGCCAAGGCCCTGGAGGTGGCATGTATCTGGATCTGAAGCCTCTGGGCGATTCCCTCCTGACTTGCTCCCAGAGGGACCTCAGGGTCGTCCCGGAACCTGTCCATCTCCGCGAGATGGAGTAGCATGCGCTCGTAGGGAGAGACGACCAGACGTACCATTCGAGACAGAGACGGTCGCAATCCCTAATACTGCTTTCGGATGGGATATCTGAAGGAGAAGACTGCAAAACGAGTGCAAAAGACCACTCAGAGCTCAAATACCCTCGACTTGGGTAGTTACCACCAGAAAAAGCCAAATGGAGGCATGAAAGAAATGATTAGCAGAAAAGGGACAAGACTGGCTGGCGCGATGGCATCGGTACTGCTGATGCTGCTCGGAATCTTCGCAATTCCTGTCAACGCATCCGCAGGGCCAATCAACCTGACCGACAAGCTTACAACTGAAGAGGGTACGACGACCGACCTCGGCGGAGGGGACTACTTCTACGTCAAGTTCGGAACGGATGCAGCGTTCGGTGTCGTTTGGGGCACTGAGGAGAACGTGAACAACGTGTACTTTGTGGCGATCAAGGCGAGATACCTCGGGATGGCCCAGGTATATGATGTTGAGGGCAATCTCGTAGAGGGCAACCGCACTGTCAAGATCTACACGCTCTATGCAGTGAAGCTCGCTGACATGCTCGAGTTCGACGACCTCAACGACAATGGTTTGTTGCCATACCACAGAGTGTACACGAACTACAACTTCACAGGCGACTACGTGACCTACGAGCCCACATACAAGAGTGTGGATCTAAAGACCGCTTGGGAGAGGTCTCCAATCCAGTATGACGAGACTGACGAGACGAAGCAATGGAGCTTCGACCTCGCCGCGAAGGATCTCGCATACACCTACGTCAACACATCAGCCGACACGGACGTGGGGGACAACAAGCTGAACAATGTCACTCTGACCTTCCACCTCGAGGCGAGGATGACGCAGGTCGACAACGCTACGCTTCCACAGTGGAGGATAACGGTCCAGCGCGGCCCACTGGGCAACGCCTGGTGGTTCAGTGACGCCGACAGACTCGATGACATACAGGTCAGCGGGAAGGTCCTCACCTACAACGTGAAGTGGGACCAGGCCATTGAAGGTTGGGACTTCGACCCGAGCAACACGAACCCCGCCTTGCTGATGGAGTTCGAGTCACTAGTCGGCAACTGGATCCCGAGCGGGGCGATGACTTGGATGAACATGAACACCGTCAGAGCGATGAACGAGTACGGCTACATGACCTGCAGAGAGGACTCTGGTGACCTCGATGTCGATGACAGCACCGGTGTCTGGATGACTCCGAGGACTCTGACCACACCAAGACTTACATTCGGTGGTGAGAAGACCAGGATAGGAGCATTCGAGTGGGTCTCGAATGTCACCGTGGACGGTACGCAGGCTCAAGTGCATGCCCAGGTAATGGCTGGAATGCCGGTCTGGGCTATGGCCAGAAATGGGGCGACCTTCGCAGGCTTTGCGGTGCTTTCGGCCATGACCTTCCCAGGAGGCGATTCGATCATCCATGACCCGACCTTCTCCTCAGAGGCGTTGGTCGATGTGGAAGACACAGGGTCGGGCATCGGGATCCTCCTCATGATCGGCATAGGAGTCGCTGTGGTCGCCATCATAGCGGTCGTCCTAGTTGTCGCGATGGGCAAGAAGCCTGGACGGAAGCCTCAGCCCACCTACGAGAGGACCCTCAGCTCCCAGCCTGGCGAGTGGGCCAAGTACTACAACAAGAAGTAATGGATTCCTCCCAAACCTCTTCCAAACTCCTTACTTCTTCCTTTTCTCTGATAGTTGCCACAACGCGTTCAGCAGCGCGAAGACCTCGTCCCTCGTGTTATAGTGGACGAATGTCGCACGGCACATCGTCTTGGTGTTGTACAGCGCGGGCACGCGCGAATAGTAGTCCTCGGCTCCGACAGCTAGGGCGTATTTACTCCAAAGGATCTTGGAGAGTCCATGGTCGTCGTAGCCGGCAAGCTTGAACGAGAATGTCGGGTCTCTCCCGAGCCTTGAAGCGCTGTCCTTCGGCCCGAAGACCGTCAGCCCTGGTATATGCCTGAGACCGAGTATCTTGCCGTAGCCATCGAGCACTATCCTGGTTATCTCTCTCTCGTAATCCTCGATCATCTCCATAGCCTCTCTCAGCTTTGCAGCCCTCTGCGGACCGGGCTTCGGTGGAATCTTCGAGTTGGGATTCGTGAGCCAAACAAGATAGTCCACAGCTCCGCGGATCGCCGCGAACATGGCTTGGTCCCGTGTTCCCCATTCCCATTTCTCTGGCCCGTGCTTCGGAGATGGGTCGACCTTGTAAGGGTGGAGCTTCTCGACGAGCTCAGGGGTCAGATACATGTAGCTGCCATGGCGCGAGAACAACTTGTACCCCGAGAAGACCAGCGCATCACACCCGATCTTTCGTACATCGGTCGGCCCGTGCGCGACATGGTGGACCGCATCTATGACGAAGAGCGCGCCAACCTCCTTGGCCATCTTTCCAATCACTTTCAGGTCCGATCTTGTTCCCAGAACGTTCGAGGCGGCGGTTACGGAGACCACTTTGGTGTTCTTGTCGATCTGTTTCTTCAGGTCCTCGTGGTCGAGAAGACCAGTGTCAAGGTCGAACTTCGCAAGCCTCAGCTGGCTTATCAATCCCATCCCGCCGAGCTCAGCCCACGGGTTGATGTTTGCGTAGTGTTCGTACCCCGTGAGCACGACGTTGCTATCGCCCTTGAGATTCCTGCTAAGCGCATAGCTGAGCGCGAACAGCAGGCTGGTGCACGATTCCCCCGATATGATCGTATCCGGACTCTCCGCTCTAAGCAGGTCGGCGACTGCTCGCCTCCCCTCGAGGATGGTCTCGCCAGCGCCGACGGACTCCGGGAACAGGTTGCCCACGTTCGCGCTCCAATCGATCCGTGCTTCGGCCTCCGCCTCCGCGCTCCGTCTAGTGACCAAAGTGCCCGCACCGTTGTCTAGGAAGGCCCTCTTCCGCCCTGACGGATCCTTCTCGGCTGCGGGGAACTCCCTTCGAATTCTCATGAGAAGTCTGGAATCGATTGCCATGAGAGGGTTAATGCTCACGGAGTTGATAAGAATTGAGATTCGAACAGTACGTATTTGGACCGGACGGCGCTATGCCTGAAGCGCCCTCTCCCGGGCCGGGCCACCAGGAACTACAATATCCGTTTCATTCTGAAGGCGATCCAGAGCGCAAACACTGATACCGCAGCTATGACAACGACAATCCAGAATGCCATCGGATCTTCGTCACTGAACGGCAACATCAAGTTCATGCTGAAAAGGGCAGTGATCATGATCGGTATGAACAGGATCAGAGATATCGTTGTCAACGTCTTCATGACGGTCGAGAGGCTGTTGGCCAATGCCGATTCGTAGGCGTCGAGGACGTTGGACATTATCTCCCTGTAGGTCGTGGTCATTTCGTACAGTTGGGCGACGTCGTTCTCGATGTCCTCGAACAGGTCGATCTTCTCCTTCGTGAGCTTGAGGTGCTTGGCGCGAGCGATCATCGAGAAGGCGTTCAGGTTGGAGAGGAGCGCCGTGTTCAGCAATATCAGCTCGTTGCTGAGCGCGAATGCGTGCGGAGCAATCTTCTCTCGCTCGGGGGTGAGTATCTTCTCCTGATAAGATGCGATGGTCCTCTCCATCGGTCGTACTCTTCTCTCGATATCCTTGTTCACACGCCTAATCAGTTGGAGGAACAAGTCTTCCTTGCTCTCCAACTTGGGCTTCCTTTTCAAATCGGATGTGAGCTCCTGTTGATCGAAGGAAGAGCCTATCCTGACCGTTATGACCTTGTTCTTTGTCACGAAGATGCCGATGGGCATAGCCTGCACTCGGCCACGGTGCTCGCCATTCCTCTCGTCAGCCAGAAGAGTTCTCAGCACCAACAGATCATAGGTCTCCTCTAGCTCGACCCTCGATCTTTCGTTGGGGTCCAGACAGTCGGCGACGTCCTGAAGGTCCAGCTCGAATTCCTTGTGCAGCAGCTCGACCTCTTCGGGAGTCGGGGCAATCGCGTCAATCCACACAGCTTCCTTCAGCTTCGTCTTATCGGATGGTTGAAGCTCGCCCGCCTTTGCACAGTAAACCTTCATCAAGAGTGTCACCTCCGGGGTTCGACTCCCGAAGCCCGTAGGGGGGATATACCTTTTTGCGGGGGCACATGAGCTAGGAGCGCAGCTCCTGCTGGCTATTTAATGGAAAGGAGTGCCCCATCTGTCCAAGAAGAAGTTCTCGCCGATTGGCTTCCTCTCGGGCCTGTTCGGTTCGATGGCCTTCTGCTTGTCCGACATCAGCGATTCATCTCCGCTGTAGTATGCCACGATGACGAGGGTTATCAGCACGTACTCTTCCGGAATGCCCAGTGCCTGCTTGATCTTGAGAGGGTCGAATCCAGCAATCGGGTGTGCTATGAGCCCCAATTCAGTCGCACGCAGCTCCAGCTGTCCTATGGCCAGACCCGTCGAGAACAGATAGTAGTCCCGTCGGTCGCTCAACTGGCAGTCGTCCGAGGGCTTGGCCAAGACGACCAATATCACGGGTGCGCGAGTCGCCCAGACATTACCTTTGGAGAGTCCGTCCTTGACCATCTTGAGGGATTCGGGCCCCTTCGCGATCACTATCCTCCAGGGCTGATTATTGTTACACGATGCGGACAGCCTCGCGGCCTCGACAAGGGCCTCTATCTTCTCGTCTTCCACTGGCCTGTCAGAAATCGCCCGCTTCGCCCTTCTGATCTTGATGGCATCAACGACATCCATGCTCGCACCGTCTGCAAGCATCGACGACCTCCGATTTAGACTTGATACCTGTCACCGTCGCTAAGTCTTGAGCGACCGCCACTTGATCTCATATCCGGTGCTTTGCTTGAGCTCGTCGACCGCGCGCAGAAGCCTGTCCACTGATTCCCTCGTTCCGCAAAAGCCGACGTCCACGCCCCTGGCCAACGCGCTCATGGCTGACTCGATCGGCGCATGTATGGTGAACAGCTCTCCGCTGGTCTTCATGAGCAAGGCGGCGCCCGTCGGATCTCCCGCGACGAGAAGTCCAGGAGAGAGCTGCTCGAGTCTATCCCGCGCACGCTCCACATCAGCAGCTTTCGAGCCGCCACCCATCTCTCCAGGGGCCTCGATCACTAGCAATCTGCCCAGCTCCAGGTCGACAATGCCCTCGAGCTGGCCCACGAGCACATCGTCACCTTCGTCGGCGGACTCCAGAGCCACTCCGGTCGAAGACGAACGTCTGCCAGGATAGGCCATGAGCATTCCGTCCTCCATCACGAGCCCGACCTTCTGGCCCTTCACCATCTTCTTGCCTGCGATGGCGACACAGTTGTCGATGACCGCTATGCGCCTGAGAATCCCATCGATCTCTTGCTTGAGCCCCACGAAGTGCTCTTGGGCTATCTGCATGCCCTTCCTTGTGGCGCGCACCTGCCCTGTCTGTTCCTTGAGAAGCCCCTCTCTCTTCATCGCTACTATGTACTGGCTCACCGCCTGAACGGTGACGCCCAGGTTGCCCGCAATATCCTTCAGCTTGATCGAGGGGGTCCGGACTAACTCAATGAGAATCAGCAGCTCGGTGTTCCTCTTCAAATCCCGCAGAGGATGGTCAGCCACTTACTCTTCCCCCAATCCTGGAGATCGCGGTCAGGACCTGGCCTAGGTTCCCGACTTCGACGGCTCCTGAAGAAGCGAGACCATTGATGAAGGATTCGGCCTTTCCATCCACGAAATCAACTGCGACTCCGCCGGCTGCGCGAACGATGAACACCTTCTTGCCCTTCTCAATTGCGTACTTCGCAGCTTCGAGATTCTTGAAGTTGCCGGGCCCAACAGGGAAAGGCAGGACGATCACCACCTCAGAATCCTCGACCATCCGAAGGTTCTCGTCGTGCGCCTCAGGACCGATCTGCGAGAAGGGCGCTTCGGCAACGACCGGGACCCTCAAGTCCGCAGCGTTCTCATAGTCCGAGTCCAGCACGTTGAGGACTCCGGCCGTGACGGAGAAACCGTTCTCGATCAACGCCTTCATGAGAGGCCCTCCAGTGCCCCCGCCGCACAGTATGTGCACTCTGGTACCGTGTCTCCTCAGTGGAACCCTGGCAGCCCTTGGCATCACATAGACCGCATGCGTGAACGGGTCCTTCCTCACCGAGACATCCAGACCATACACGTTTTGAATCGTTTCCGGAGTCAATACCTCTTCGGGGGGACCCACCGCTTCCAGCCGCCCGTCGCTAAGCAACGCGATCCTGTCACAGTATCTCGCGGCCATGTTGATGTCGTGGAGGACCGTCACCGTTGTGATGTGCTGCTCACGGTTGAGCCCTCTGATCAGGTCCATCATCTCGAACTGTCCGCTAATGTCGAGATAGACCGTAGGCTCGTCCAACAACAGGATCTTGGGCTGTTGCGCGAGCGCGCGCGCTATGATCACCCGCTGCCTCTCGCCCCCGCTCAACTCGCTGAAGTATCGTCCTGCGAATTGCAGGGTGTTGGTGCGCTCCATGGCTTTTCGTACAATGTCCTTATCCTTTCGCGTTTCGCCATCTAGCATGCTCCCGATGTGCGGGATCCTGCCCATCATGACGATGTCGTGGGCGGTGAAAGGAAAGTCGGTCGAGGATATTTGTGGAACTTCGGCGAACACCCGCGCAAGGGCTCTGGGCGTGTACCCGCCTATGGGCTTCTTGTCCACCAGGATATTTCCGTCCCAGCCAGATAAGAAGTTCGTAATGCATCTGAGAAGCGTTGTCTTCCCAGACCCATTCGGACCCATCAACCCGAGGAACTCCCCGTCGGAGGCTTCAAGGTTCACGTCCTTCAACACAGGTTTGTCCGAGAACGCGAAGCTGAGATTCTTCACCTCGAGGCGCATCAGCTCTCACGCCCCATGCTATGCCTTCGAAGCAGGTACAGGAAGAACGGTCCTCCGCAGAGGGCCGTAATGATGCCTACCGGGAGTTCATCGGGCGATACGATTGTACGCGCGAGAGTATCCGCCCATATCAGGAATATCGCGCCCGATAGCGTGGCCGCGGGAACGAGAAGCCTGTGATTCGCACCGATTGCCAGCCTGGTCATGTGAGGAGTTATCAGACCGACAAAACCGATGACGCCAGTGAAAGCGACCGCTGCGGCCGCCATGAGCGCGGAGACGCCAAGCATCAGCTTCTTCAGCGGCTCTGGGTTGGCACCAAGGTTATGCGCAGTCTCCTCGCCAAGGAGTAGAGCATCCAAATCCCTCCCATACAGGAACACGATGAGGGTCCCGGCTGCGACAACGACCGTCAAGATCTCTACATAGCTCCACCGCGCGAGCGCGAGGCTTCCCAGGAGCCAGAAAACAAGCTGATGGAATTGCTGCCTCGCGAGGTAAATCGAGAAGGAGACCAGCGCCCCCAAGAAAGCGGCAACAGCAACTCCGGAAAGGAGGAGCGTGTCGACGTAAACCCTCCCCTTCACTGATCCTAAGATGTACACGGTGAATGCGGCGAGAAGCCCTGTCACAAAAGCAAACAAGGGAGGCAACCCCAAGCCAATGTAAGCAACTGCGCTGAGCCCGAGGAAACCCGCAATCGCGGCCCCGAGGGCCGCGCCCGATGAGACCCCTATCACGAATGGGTCGGCCATCGAGTTCCTGAATATGGCCTGCATGGCGGTTCCGGAGCATGCGAGAGCTGCGCCGACCAAGCCTGCGAGCAGGACCCGCGGGATCCTGACGTTCCAGAAGACCCAGTGATAGGTCGAATCATTGAAGATCGAATCGATTGCCTCCGAGAAGGTGATCCGCTCGGGTTCTCCCGGGCCGATGGGACCGAGAGTGCCGACTAGGATAGCTACGAAAGCTGAAATGAACAGCAGAAGCGCCAGTCCGCCCAGTATGAGCAAGCGCCGCTCCCTGAGTCTCAGGACTCCTGGCTCCTCTTCCGAGCTAGTATTGGGGGTTCCCAGTCGAATCACCCGTCGATTTCATCAGCTGAACAATTCTGGATGTATCATCTCTGCAAGCTGCTCGAAACCGTCCACGATGCGAGGACCGTACCTGCTCAGCAGGTTGTCGTCTATCGAGTATATGTTGTCGCCCGCGACCGCACTTATGCCGCTCCATCCCTCTCTTCCGGCGATCTCCGCTTCGGTTGTCGTCGTCATCGGCCCGATCGTGTAGACGATCATCTCGGGATTCTGAGCTATGATGAACTCCGAGGTCAGCTCTGGGTACTCGTTGCTAGCGTTAGCTGCGATGTTCTCCCCGCCCGCCAACCGGATCAGGTCATCGCCGAATGATCCTGGACCATAGGTCCAGAGTGGGTAGTATTCGATGAACACTCGTGGCTTCGTGACATTAGCCGCTAGGGTCTTGCTCGTGATGGCATTGACCCTTGTCTGTAGATCCGTCACAAGTTCATCCGCCTCCGTCGTGTGACCAGTCAGACCCCCCGCGAGCCTGATGTCCTTGTAGACATCCTCCATCGTCCGCGTTGCGAAGATGAAGTAGGGTATCCCCTGCTGGGTCGCGAGCTGGTCGAGTTGCGACCGAGGAACCAGGTCGCTGCAAACGATCAGGTCGGGATTGAGACTGATTATTACTTCCAGGTTGAGCGTGTACGAACCGACCTTGGTCAGGTTGGCAGCTTCCGCTGGGTAATCGCTATAGTCATCCACGCCCACAACATTGGATCCTGCACCAACCGCGAAGAGTATCTCCGTCGGAGTCGGCGAAACTGACACGATCCTCTCAGCGGGTCCGGACAACTTGACACTCCTTCCGTAGTCGTCCACGATGCTCAAAGTCTCTGGCTGGTTCGCGCTGCCGACGAAGTATCCGGCCATGAACCCTGCAACGGCGGCAACGACCACGCCAATGACCAACAGCATCCTCCAGTCGAATGTTCCTGCCCTCTTACCTTCCATCAGATCAGCTCCCTCTCAGAACGTCCCGCTTCGCGTGCGCGTGGCGGTGTCTCGTTCTAAAGTGAACTTGAAATAATGAAAGTGTATTTGAATGTTCCTGTCGAAACCGGGCATATGCTGCCCTCAGCAAGGCTCGATGGTGAACGCAGCGAAAACAAGAATACGAAAGGAGTTTAGGAATTTCGGAGAGAACGCCTAGGCCTTCGTGCCCTCTGCCATGCTCGCCTCGAGTATGTCCATGGCCTGCTCCAGAACATCATCAGGGATGACGATCGACGGGTGCATCCTGATGACGTTGTCAAGCGTCCCGCAGGTCAGAAGGATCATGCCTTTCTTGAGCGCGGCGCCTTTGATGGCCTTCGCTTCCTTCGCGGCAGGTGCTTTGGTCTTCGCATCGCTGACGAGCTCAATCGCCATCATGGCACCCATGCCCCGGATGTCGCCGATGATCGGGAACTTCTTCTGCATCTCCTTCAGGCGCTTGACCATGTATGCGTTGACCTTGGGCACGTTCTTCATGCCCTTCTCGATGAGCGGGAACTGAGCGAGGGCCGCCGAGCACGCGACCGGGTTGCCTCCGAACGTGCCTCCGAGCCCGCCGACCTGGACCGAGTCCATTATCTCGGGCCTGCCAGTGCACGCTGAAACCGGGAATCCGCCGCCTATACCCTTGCCAGACACGAGCAGGTCAGGCTCCACGCCGGACCAGTGCTGAACACACCACATCTTGCCCGTCCTGCCGGCGCCCGTCTGGATCTCGTCGTCGATGTACAACACACCGTGCTTCTTGCAGATCTTCGTCAGCTTGGAGTAGAACTCCTTCGGCGGGACGATGAATCCGCCCTCACCAGCGATCGGCTCGCCGATGATGCAAGCGACCTTGCCTTGGAACTGTGGAGTCGACCAGATTTCGTCTATCTTGTCCGCGCACGCGACGCCGCAAGACGGGTACTCCATCTTGAACGGACACCTGTAGCAGTAGGCGAACTCTACTTTGTAGCTCTCGGGCAGCGGGCCGAAACCCGCCTTGTACGGCATCTCCTTCGACGTCAGTGCCATTGCCAGGAAGGTCCTTCCGTGGAATGCGTGCACGAAAGAAAACGCCGCTGGCCTCTTCGTGTAATGCCTGGATATCTTGACCGAGTTCTCCACCGCCTCCGCGCCCGAGTTGAACAAGCCGGACTTCGATAGTCCAGGGTGCGGGGCAACGTTCGCCAACTTCTCCGCGAGCCGGACATAGCTCTCGTAAGGCGTCACCATGAAGCAGGTGTGCACGAACTTCTCCGCCTGCTTCTTGATCGCGGCCACGACCTCCTTCGGGGAGTGCCCGACGTTCATGACGCCGATGCCGCTTCCCATGTCGATGAAGACGTTTCCATCGATGTCGGTGAACAGCGATCCCTCGGCCTTCTCGATGTAGACCGGGGCGCCGACCCCAATTGCTTTCGATATGTACTTCTCCTTCAACTTGCTGAGTTCCTGAGACTTAGGTCCCGGGACCTCGGCGGTCTTTATTGAAGCCTTTTTCGCTGCCATGTTGATACCTCGAACTTCTTGCAATGAAAGGCGCTTTCGTTCGCTGATAGTTGAAATCATAGATAGTCTTTGTGAAGAAACTTCAAGTGGAACGAGGCAGAAAACGAGCGTTTTGTCCTATCCTGGCCGAGTCGTCGGCCTTCACGTCTACGTATAGCCTTGTACATCCGATGGTCTGCTCTTTCTCTGAGCGTCCTTGTGCAGTATTTTGAGCTGTGCCTCGAGCCTCTCGGCTTCCTTGCAGAGCGGCTCCACGTTGAGGTTCATGTGCAGGATCATCTGGTCAATGGCGGCTAGAATCAGGGCTGCAGCACGCGCATCGGCTGTGTCGGGCCTCGCCTCTGCGAGAAGCGTGATGACGTCCAGGTTGCGTCTCCTGCCTTCGTTCAGAAGAACTCCTGCGGTCCCGGAAATCACTCCCTCCACGAATGGCTCGGCATCCGCCTGAAGCAGCATCGCCTGGGCGCTTTCGGTGCTGCCTATGCCGTAGACCGCGATCTCCCCCCCGGTCTCATCCGGCTCCACCCCCTCTTCCCTCTCAACTATGAGGCCGCCCGCGGAGATTATCAGCCTGCACTTCTGGGCCTGAGCGTAGTCCGCGATCGCTGTACCTATATCCCTCAGGAGGTTCGCGGAGGGCTGAAGCTCCGTGGAGAAAACGACAACCTGCGGCTCCCCAGGCTTCAGCTCTGGTCGGGCATATACCCTGGCCGGACCGAGAGGTTCTCCATTCCGTATCAGTGAGAGCGTGGGGAACAAATCCGAATCCATCACGGCTATGTATTCCATCTTCAGGAGAGCGATCAGATAGTTCGCAACTATCGAGCTCACGAGGCCGACGCTCGGGAAGCCATCGATCACGACCGCGTTCCGAAGATCGATCTTCTTCAGCTCTACTATCTCAACATTCGCCACGACGACCCCATGAGGGTTGTAGAATATAGAACTTCATGGGCACAGGTGCGGGAAGTGTAAAACACCTCGTCATCGTCGTTGCCCGCAATCTGCCAAGCTTTAATAGAACCGTGCTTTATGTACACCGAGGCCAGATGGGCCGGTGGCTTAGCCAGGATATAGCACTGGCCTTCTAAGC